>Ga0315314_1001383_pt1 | contig 22093 bp, 17 predicted proteins | sample TDP9_MG_FD_203631 | JGI IMG/M metagenome (GOLD analysis project Ga0315314, IMG submission 203631) | Freshwater sediment microbial communities from Lake Towuti, South Sulawesi, Indonesia - TDP9 | ecosystem: Environmental > Aquatic > Freshwater > Lake > Sediment | place: Indonesia: South Sulawesi... | reverse complement strand
GGGTTCGCGGTCGATGCGGAGCATCTCGCGCTCGACATCATCGACAGGGTTGGGCCGCGCGGGATGTTCCTCTCCCAGCGCCACACCCTCGCGCACATCCAGGATACTGACCACTACGCGTACAAGCTCGCCGAGCGCAGCAGCTACGAGGATTGGGTCAAGCGGGGGAGCAAGCGCACGGAGGAACGTGCGAGGGTACAGGCCAGAGAGCTCCTGGCCTCGCATGAGGTCCCTCCACTCGACCCCGACGTTCAGCGCGAAGTCGACCGCATTGTTGAGGCCGCAGCCAAGGGCGCCCTCCGCTGAGCGCCTCCTCAGAGAAGCCTCCGAGCGAGCCATTTTGTAGGCGGGCACCTTGCGGGAACCCTGCAGGCGAGGAGGGCGAGACGGATGGTCCACGCGGGTTTCGTTGCCCAGCATCCCCTGGAGATCCTGACACCGGAGCAGGTGCAGCTCATCCACGAGGCGAGCCTGAGCATCCTGGAGCGAACCGGAGTTCACCTTGAGGATTCGGAGATGGCCGCGCGCGCCCGGGCGGAGGGCGCGGAGATTGATGCCGCCCATGAGCGCGCAAGGTTCCCGGCCGAGCGGATGGAGGAGTTCTCCCGCACGCTGGCCTGCGAGATCACCCTGCATGCGCGCGACCCCAAGCGCAGCGTGACGTTGCGACCAGGAGAGGTCTACGCCCACAACCTCGGCACGGATTCGAACACCTGCGATCTCGAGACCCGCGAACGCCGCTCCTCAGTGCTCAGCGACCTGGAGGCCTCCACGCGCCTTGCCGACGCCCTGGAGAACCTCCACCTCGTGAACGCCCTGCTCGCCCCCACCGATCTCCCGCCCCGGGCCCATCCCGGGGCCATCATGAGGGCGCTCGTCCGCAACACGACCAAGCCGGTGTCCGCAGCCGGCTGGAAGCCTGAGGACATCCGCGTGGCCGTGCAGATCTGGGAGGCGATCCTCGGGGATCCGGCCAAGCTGCGTCGCGCTCCTCATGTAGATGCCTACGCCTCGCCTGTGAGTCCTCTGGACTTCAACCGCGATGTCACTGGCTGCATGAAGGTCGCTGCGGAGTTCGGCCTCCCCTTTTCGGTCCTCCCCTGCCCGATGACGGGGACCTCCGCCCCTCAGACCTTCGCGGGCGGGCTCGCCCAGCAGAATGCCGAGATCCTCGCTGGCGCGTTCCTGATGCGGCTCTACAACCCGCGCGTGCCGATCGAGTATGGGGCCCGGCTGAGCCTTGCCGATATGCGGACTGGCCTGAGCCTGTGGGGCCCCGTCGAGCTCGGGATGGTCTCTGCCGCTGCCACCCAGCTCGCCCGCCGCTACGGCGCTCCGATCAGCGTCTACGGCGTCTGCTCGGATTCCCACGCCGATGACATGCAGGCGGGCTATGAGGCCGCCTTCAACGTGGCCGTCCCGATGCTCGCGGGGGCGAACATGCTCTCCGGTGCCGGCGGGGCCGGTGGGAACTACTCCACCCTGGAGCGGATGGTCGTGCATGACGAGATCTTCGGGATGGCCTTCCGGATCCTCCGAGGATTTGCCGTCGATGTGGAGCATCTCGCCCTCGACGTCATCGACCGGGTCGGGCCGCGCGGGATGTTCCTCTCCCAGCGCCACACTCTCGCGCACATCGCCGATGCCGATCGCTATCCCTACAAGCTGGCTGAGCGCGGGAACTACGAGGACTGGGTCAAGAGGGGCAAGAAGCGGGTGGAGGCGCGGGCCTTCGAGCGGGCCAAGGAGCTGCTCAGCAAGCACGAGGTCCCGCCGCTGGACCCGGACATCCAGCGGGAGGTCGACCGCATCGTGGAGGCCTCAGCGAAGGGCCAGCTGGTCTAAGCGCTCTGAGGACTCACTCCTTGGGGTCGCGCGCGGATGCAGCTTCCCTCTCAGGCGGGCTCGGGGCCCGACGCACCGGCCGGACGTAGATGAACCAGTAGACGATCCCGACGAAGACGGCGCCGCCGATGACGTTGCCGATCGTCACGGGGACGAGGTTGTTCACGACGCCCTCGAGGTCCAGATTGGAGAAGTCTACAGGGCCCCCGGCCAGGCGCTCCGCCCCCGACGCTGCCGCGGTCTTCCCCTTGAGGAACAGCCCGACCGAGAGGAAGTACATGTTCGCGACCGAGTGCTCAAAGCCTGCAGCGACGAAGGCCGTGATCGGGAAGATGATCGCCAGGATCTTGTCCGCCACGCCTCGAGCCCCGATCGCGAGCCAGACCGCCAAACAGACCAGGAGGTTGCAGAGGATGCCCCGCGCGAAGGCGGCAGAGAAGCTCAGGTTGACCTTCGCGTTCGCGATGAGGAGCGCGCGGCCTCCAACGGTGCCATCATTGAGGAGGTACTGTTCCGCCATCACGGCGAACACCGCAATGAGGACCGCCCCCAGGAAGTTCGTGAAGTAGACGACGAGCCAGTTCCACAGGAGCTCCCGGCTCGTGATCTTCCGGCTCACCCAGGCCATCGTCATCAGGTTGTTGCCCGTGAAGAGCTCCGCGCCGGCGACGACGACCAGGACCAGGCCGAGGGAGAACGCGAGCCCTCCAAACAGCTGACTCACGCCGAAGCCGAACCGAGCCGCACTGTCGTTGATGACGAGCGTGAAGAAGTTCGCCCCCAGGGCGATGAAGCCTCCCGCGAGCACGCCGAGCGTCGCCATCCGCCAGAACTCCAGCTGGGTCTTGTCCTGACCGATTTGCGTGACACGCGCGGCGATCTCAGGGGGCCTGTAGGCATCGATGCTGACCATCGCTCTCCTCCCCGCGCTTCATGGGAGAACGGCGCGTCGGGCTCTTCAACCATATGCCGTCGCGAGAACTCTATGCTCTAGGAGCGCATCTCCGAGGCAATCCATCGGGGGAACTGCCAATGGTCTACGATCTCCTCATCCGGAATGGTCGGGTCGTCGACGGGTCGGGCGCTCCGTGGCGCCCGCTTGATCTAGCGATCTTCAAGGGGAGGATCGCCCGCATCGGGAACCTGGCCCGGGCGAAGGCCGACCGAACCATCGATGCAGCTGGCCGCTATGTGAGCCCTGGGTTCATCGACATCCATACACACTCGGATCTTGCGCTCGTAGCAAGCCCGCCTGGCCAGAACATCATCCGCCAGGGGGTGACGACGGAGGTCACGGGGAACTGCGGTTCCTCTCCCGCCCCCGTGGGGGAGGACCATCTCGCCCTCCACCAGCAGGCTTGGCTCCCGCTCGCGGCAGAGGTGAACTGGACCTGGCGATCCTTCGGTGACTACCTGGGGGTGCTGGAGCGACAGGGCATCGGGCTCAACGTCGCCCCCCTTGTGGGCCACCATGCGATCCGCACGGCTGTGATGGGGTTCGACGAAGGAGCCCCCAGCTCGGCCCAGCTCCGCGAGATGAGAAGGTATGTGGCCGAGGCGATGCGCAGCGGAGCCTTCGGGCTCTCCACCGGGCTGGTCTATCCGCCAGGGTGCTTCGCCGACACCGCGGAGATCGTCGAGCTCGCGAAGGTGGCCGCACGGTACGGCGGCCTCTACGCCTCGCACATCCGAGGGGAGCGCGAAATGATCGTCGAGGCGGTCCGCGAGGCCATCGAGATCGGCGAGCGCGCAGGCTGCCCAGTCCAGATCTCCCACAACGCCCCCAAGTACGGCGGGTGGGGGAAGACGAAGGAGACCCTGCCGCTCATCGAGGCGGCGCGCGAACGTGGGGTCGAGGTCACCGTGGACAACGACGTCCACACCGACTTCGGACCGAGCCTCAGCCACGCCCTCCCCCAGCGGCTCGCCAAGTTCTCAACCGAGGAGCTGATCGGGATGCTCCAAGATCCCCAGCAGCGGGCCGCGATCAAAGAGGAGACGCTCCGGGATGCGCGCCCCGCGTTCGGGCCCGCGGGGCTTCTCATCCACGGCCGGTGGGATCGGATCACGCTGCTCCGCTGCGAACGCAACGCTGGCCTGGCGGGCAAGACGATCGCGGAGGTGGCGCAGGAGCGCGGGGTCGAGCCGTTCGATGCCTACTTGGATGTCCTCATCGAAGAACGGGACGGAGCCATCGCGATCTTCGACTATGTCGATGAGGCTGAGATCCGGCTCCTCCTCCAGCACCCGCTTGTGATGATCTCGTCTGACAGCTGGGCCCTTCCGGAATCGGGGCCTTCCGTGACCCCTCCCCCATATGCTCCGTGCTGTTACGGCGAATACCCCGGCATCCTGGAGCGCTATGTGCGGGACTGGAAGGTCCTCAGGCTCGAGGAAGCCATCCGGAAGATGACGTCGTTTCCCGCCCAGAAGCTCGGCCTGCAGGACCGCGGTCTCATCAGGAAAGGGTTCTGGGCCGACCTCGTCGTCTTCGACCTTGCGCGGATCAAGGATCGCGCGACCAATCTCTACCCCCACCGCCCGCCCTTCGAGAACTATCCGCACCAGTATCCGGAGGGGATCGACTATGTGCTCGTCAACGGGACGGTCGCGGTCGAGGAGGGGCGCCATACGGGCGCCTTGGCGGGCAAGGTCCTTCGGGCACGCACGGGCTAGCCGGCAGGCTTGCCAGCCAACACCTCTTCCAGTGGATTCTCACTCTCAGGCTCGATGTGGATGACCACATCCTTCACCTGGGGGAGCGCCGCCATGATGCGCCCCTTCACCGCGTGGGAGATCCGATGGCCTTCCACCACGGAGAGGCTGTCGGGCAGGATGATGTGCATGTCCAGGAAGATGTAGCTCGCATCGCCGCGCGTCCGGACCTGGTGGACGGCGCGGACGCCCGGCACGCCCAGAGCGAGCTGGGTGATGCGCGGGATGTCCGCCTGCGCCCGGTCCGTGAGCGTCTGGAAGGTCGGCCGGAGGAGCGCATAGGCAACGCGGCCGATGACGACGAGGACCAGGATCGCGACGAGTGGATCGGCGAGCTCGAAGCCGGCCCAGACGCCGACGAGGCCCGCGATGACGGTGGAGGAGACGAAGACATCGGATCTCGTGTGGCTCGCGTCGGCGAGGAGCACCATCGAGTCGAGCTCGCGTCCCCTTCGGCTCTCATAGAGGGTCACGCCGAGGTTCATCCCGAGCGTCCCGAGCATCACTACGAACGAGAGCGCCTCCACCTGGGGCGCAAAGGGATGCTCCAGCCTGGCCCAGAGCGCCAGGGCGAGGCGCAGGATCGCCACGAGCAGGAGCAGCCCGATCCCCGCGGTAGCCAGGACCTCGTACTTCCGATGGCCGTAGGGATGCTCGGGATCGGGAGGCTTGGCTGCGACCCACATCCCGACGATCCCGATGACGTTCGAGATCCCGTCGAAGAAGGAGTGGACGCCGTCGGCTGCGACGCTGATGGCGCCGGTGTAGTAGCCCAACAGGACCTTCGCCAGGGAGACCGCCCAGTTGAGCCCAAGGACGAGCATGAGGACACGGAGGATCGCGCGGTTGCGCTCGTCATCGGGCTTCATGCCAGCTCCGCTCGTCTCTCCTCACCCTCCTCCTCAGGATGCCGGACGCGGAGGGGCCGCAACAGCGGGCAGGCGTAATAGAGCTTTGTCCAGTGCGGAGCCGTAGCCTGTTGGGGGCTTAGGCACGCCTCAACTCCGCCCCGCATTTCGGAGCCCCCCTGAAGGCCGAACCTTGAAGCACTGGGTCCGCATTTCAAACCTGCAAGGGGAGGCTCGCGTGGCCGTCAAGCCCGAACAGATCGCCCGACAGGTCGTGCGGACCTGCCTGCGCATCCACGAGGGCGATCAGGTCATCATCGATACCTGGGCCCACACGGTCGAGCTTGCCGAGGCGCTCGCCCTCGAATGCTACCGCGTCGGCGCGGTGCCCGCCATCACGCTCTTCACCGACCGGCTCTACCGGGAGATCCTGCGCACCATCCCGGAGGAGCATCTGGCCAACATCCCGACGCAGCGGCTCGCCCAAGCGGAGGCGGCGACCGCCGCCATCATGATCGGAGGGCCCGAGAGCCCCCAGATGATCCGGAACATCCCCGGGAGCCGCGTCGCCCGGTTCGGGGCCGCGATGCGGGCTCTGCAGGATCGGTTCTACCATCGCCACATCCGCGAGGCCTACCTCATCATCGGCCTGGCCACGCCCCAGCGGGCCAGGAAGTATGGGCTGAACTACGCCGCCTGGGTGCGGATGATCCAGGCCGGCATGACGGTCGACTACGAGGAGATCTCCCGGCTCGGCGAGGCCGTGGGCCGGGCCTTCGAGGAGGGGGACGAGCTCCACATCACCTCCGCCTCTGGCACGGACCTGCGGCTGGAGATCGTCGGGCGTTCCCCCTACCTCTCCGACGGGATCATCGATGAGGAGGAGGCGGCGGTGGGCCTGAACGGCACGACGCTCCCCGCGGGGGACATCACGGTCGCTCCCCAGGAGCGGTCCGCAGAGGGCGTGCTCGTCTACGACACCCCGCAGACGGTCCTGGGCCGCCATGTCGAGGGGCTCACGCTCAAGTTCGAGCGAGGCCAGATCGTCGCATGCTCCGCGGAGCGCAACTTCGCGGCCTTCGAGGAATGCTCGCTTGCGGCCACGGGCGAGAAGGGGCGCATCGGCACGGTCTCGATCGGCCTCAACCCGAAGATGCGCGTGATGGGCTACTGGGCGACCGACCTCCTCGCCTGCGGGGCGGTCTCGGTGAGCCTGGGGGACAACACCCACTTCGGCGGGACCAACCAGAGCTCGCTCAGCCTGGAAGGGACCCTCCAACAGGCGACCCTGGAGATCGACGGAGAGCCTGTCGTCCACAACGGAATGCTCTGCGTCCCGTAGCTGAGTCGGCTAGGCGGCGGCCTCTGCAGCCCGCCGGCCCCGGCGGCTTGGGGCCGACGCGGAGGCCTTGGCGCCTTCCTGGACGATGGCGCCCAGCTGTCGGTCGATGTCTGGAGGGAGCCGGGGTGGTTCGTGGGTCTGGAGGATCTCGGCCGCGCGTGCATGGGCGCGCGCGAGCAGGGTCTCACGGCCCTCCTTCGCCCAGGTCTCGTGGGCGCGTCGGTCGATGATCGTCGGGATGAACATCTCCGTCTTCAGGTGCGCCATCGTGTGGCGCTGCGCGAGGTAGTCCCGCTGGATGCCCACCTTCTGGATGAGGTCGAGCGCGAGGGTCTCCTCGGTCACCTCGATCCCGCGGCTGATCCGATGGAGGATCTTGACGATCTCCTCCTCGATCATGAGCTCCTCAAGATAGAGGGTGCGGCAATCCTCCAGCAGGCCAACGCCGCACATGATGTCTGCGCCCGCGAGGAAGGGGAGCATGCCGCTGGTGAACTTCTCGATCGCCGCCTGCGGCCCGGGCTCCTTGGCGGTCCCCACAAAGCCCGCGACGAGCGATGGCATCCCGTAGAAGTGCGCAAGCTCGGTCGCAGCAGCCGACGCCAGGCCATGCTCCGGACCGCCTCCCGCGCGGGTGCAGGCCTGCATGTCGAGCGGCGCGCATCCAGTCCCGTAGAGCAGCGGGGCGCCTGGGTTCGCGAGCTGCGCCATCACGATGCCGCTCAGCACCTCGGCGTTGCTCACGACGAGGGATCCTGCGATCGTCATCGGGCCCGTTGCGCCTGGCTGCGGCATCCCGAAGAAGGCGCACGGGATGCCGACCGTGCCGAACTCGAAGGCGGAGTCCGTCACCCCCTCGTCGTGCATGAGCGGGGCGATGGTGCAGTGGACCGAGGAGACGAGTGGGCGGCGGCGCAGCTCCTTCTCGCCGCCAGCGACGATCGTCGCCATGCGGATGAGCTGGCGGGCGTCGGGAACGGTCACCCCGGTCTCGAACTGGACGTGCTTGGTCGTGTGGTTGAAGGAGACCCGGAGGTCGGTGAGATGGATCTGCTCCGTCGGGACGTCTTGGGAGCTCACCATCGGCCAGTAGATGTGCAGGACCTCCATGGCGTCGGAGAGGATGGCCGAGTTGGCGAGATCCTTCTGGGTGGAGAGGCGCCGCACGCCGGTCTCGAAGTCCACCGCGTTGGTCCCATTGCCATCGTTCGCGACGTGGACATGGTCGTGGTCGAGGCGCGCGTCCCACTTAGGGTCTCTGGCTGCGAGGAGGATGGACTTGGCGGTCCTGGAGAGGGCCTCGTCAACGAGGTAGCCTGGCACCCTCGCCACTTCGCTCTTCGCATCGACTTCGCATCCAGCCTCCCTGAGGAGCTCCAGGCCCCGGCGCGAGGCCACCTTCACGCCAGTCTTCTGGAGCACTTCCAGGGTCCCCCAGTGGATCCGTTCGCAGTCCTGCCGGTTGAGGATCTCGAGACGTCGGTCGCGCGGGAATCCGCTCATCTTGCCACCTCAAGGAATCTGGAGTGAGAACCGATCAGGTCCGCCCGGTGTCCAGCCATCTCCTTCCCCAGCGCCAGCATAGTGATCGCCACCTGGCGCAAGGCTGCAGTTGGACGGAGGCCGCATCGCAGGCCCAGTCGCCAGCGTCGCGCGTTACCGCGGAGGTGGAAATAAGCCTTTGGTCTAGGGGCTTCCGCTCGTGCGCATGGCTCCCAAGCGGTTCTCGAAGCTGCGCTGCGCGCTCACGCCTCCGCATGCTCGGGTCGGCCCACAGGCTCGGCAGCCTTGTGGGCTTCGCGCGGTGCCTTTGCGGGGGGTGCCTGCGGGACAACAGGCGGATTCCGGATGAACTGCGAGCGCATCAGCATGAGCGTCTGCTTACGTGCCCTCACGATGATGGCTTCCGCCCGTTCGTACAGCTCATCTGGAGAGAGGTGGATGCGAGCCAGGCCCTCCTCGATCGCCTTGCGGCCCACCGCGACAGCCTCCCGGGGGAAGACCTCCCAGTCGTCCATCGTGGGAACGATGTAGTCTGGAGACAGCCCGTGCGTCTCCGCAGTCTGTGCAAGTGCATGGGCCGCGGCGATGCACATCCCGTCGGAGATGGTCTTCGCGCGGACATCGAGCGTGCCCCGGAAGATCCCCGGAAAGCCGAGCGAGTTGTTCACCTGGTTGGGGAAGTCGGAGCGGCCGGTGGCGACGATCGCCGCCCCCGCCTCCTTCGCCTCCCAGGGCCAGATCTCCGGGATCGGGTTGGCCGTCGCGAAGACGACGGGTGTGCTCGCCATGCCGCGCACCCAGTCCGGATGGATGACCCCGGGCCCAGGGCGGGAGGCCGCGACGAGCAAGTCGGCATCCTTCATCGCCTCGCGGATGCCGCCTGTGCGCCCTTCGGCGTTGGACTCCAGGCACATCCGCCACTTATCCGGATAGTGCTCCTTGAGCTCGGCGCGGCTCGGGTTGAGGATCCCCTTGCTGTCCACCATGATGATGTTCTTGCACTGGGCTCCCACCCCGACGAGCAGGCGGGCGATCGCGATGTTCGCCGCGCCCGCCCCGACCATCGCGATCTGGACTTCAGCGAGGCGCTTGCCGACGACCTTCATCGCGTTGATCGCCGCCGCGGCGGTGATTGTCGCGGTGCCCTGCTGATCGTCGTGCCAGACCGGAATGGGCATCTCGGCTCGGAGCCGCTCGAGGATGTAGAAGCACTTCGGGTTCGCGATGTCCTCGAGGTTGATGCCACCGAAGGAGGGCGCGAGCCACTTGACCGCCTGGATGATCTCATCTGGGTCCTTGGTGCCCAGGCAGATCGGGACGGCATCTACGCCGCCGAGGTACTTGAAGAGGATCCCCTTCCCCTCCATCACGGGGAGGCCCGCCTCGGGGCCGATGTCTCCCAGCCCGAGGATCCGGGTCCCGTCGGTGACGATGGCGATCGTGTTCCACTTGTTGGTCTGCTGATAGACCTGCTCGGGATCCTTGTGGATCGTCTTGCAGGGCTCTGCGACCCCCGGGGTGTACCAGATCGCGAAGTCGTTGAAGTCTCGGATCGGGACCTTGGGGACCATCTCGATCTTCCCGGCGTAGAAGGGATGGTAGGCCGCCGCCAGCCGCGCAGGCTCGTAGGCTTTCCTCAGAAGTTCCTCTGTCGTAACAGGCTGTATGGACGGAGAGGCGGCCTTGCGGGGCTTCCCTTTGCCTTCGCGGCGCTCGGCTTCCGTGGGCATGGTGCTCACCATCGGACAGGATCCTCGGCGGCCATCGTGGTCCGCCGATATTCGATTCATTACTCTCGGAAGCCGGATAAATAGGTTCTAGTCATCCCATATTCCACGCATGAGAACGACGAAATTCGTCTCCTCCCGGGGCCGTATCTCTGAAGTCCGGCATCCGGGAGGCTGCGGTGACGAGAGTCGCAGCCCGCACCCCTCTCAACGCCGCAGTCTTTCTTATCAGCCACCCGTTCGGAGCCGAGTTCCGACGGCGGGAGCTTGAGTCGATTCCGATGGAGCCCGGGCTGCGCCCTGCGAAGCTGGCCGATCTCCCAGGGGCGCAGGCGGCTTTCTACGAGGCCCTCAACGAGATGCGCGAGCGGCTCCACCGCCGGCCACCCATTCCGCCTCCGGACGAGCTTGAGCCGATCTTCCCGTATCTGCTTTCCTGCTCCCGGAGCGGCTTCTGGGTTGCGGAGGACGAGAAGGAGATCCTCGGCTTCTCCTGTGGGATCCTCCGGGGCCGCACCTGGTATCTGAGTGCCCTCTTCCTGCGCCCGGGTTGGCACGGGCGCGGCCTTGGCAAGGCGCTCTTGGACCGAAGCCTGATCCCAGCCCTCCGCGAGAAGGTCGCGCTTCGGAGCACCTACGCCTCAGCCGATCCTCCCGCGCTCGCCCTGTACCAGCGGGCAGGGATGGTGGCCCGGTTCCCCTTCATGGACCTCACCTGCTCCGCGGAAGGCCTTCGGGCGAGGCCCGGGGCCCCTCAGGAGCTGGGGCCATTGGAACTCGTTCCTCTGGAGCGCCGGCCGAGTGCGGCGCAGCTCCGGGCGCTCCTCGAGCTCGACGTGGTCATCCGGGGCTGCCCTCGGATGGAGGATCACAGGTTCTGGCTGGAGAAAGAGGGCCGCGCAGGCTTCCTCCTCCGCCTCAAAGGCGCTTCCGACGATGAGGGCGTGGTCGGGTACGCCTATGTCAACGAGGAGGGGTTTGTCGGGCCGCTCGCCCTCCGCGATCTTACGATCGCGGAGTCAGCCTATGCGCTCCTCATCATGGCCGCCGCTGAGCGCGCCAAGGAGATCTCCCTCGAAGTCCCAGGGATCAATGGCACGGCGATCCAGTTCCTGCTCGCCAAGGGCTTCAGGCTCGCCCTGGGGGCCTCCCTTCTCTCGACAGCTCCGCTTGGCCAGATGGACCGCTACAGCATTTCCGGGCCTGAGCTCCTCTAGAGGCGAGGGGCGCAAGCTCCAAGGGCTCCTTTCGCCATCGGCCGCCGATGGGCCGCAAGCGTGTCCGCAGGCCTGTGCGGTTGGGCCTCGTCCAGTTCCACGCCGATCTCGCGGAGGTCCCTTCCAACCTCGAGAGGGCTGAGCGGCTCATAAGGAAGGCCGCAGAGGCCCGCGCGCAGCTCGTGGCCCTTCCTGAACTCTGGTCGACGGGCTACCTTGCGGGCAAGTGGTTTCCGGATCTCGCCGAGTCGCTTCGTGGGCCGACCCTCACGAGCCTCTCCAAGCTCGCTGCAGAGCTCGGGATCTTCCTCTGCGCGGGGAGCATCGCGGAGAAGTCCGGGAAAGCCAAACCCTACAACACCTCGGCGCTCATCGGCCCGACGGGCCGAACCCTCGGACGGCATCGGAAAGTGCACCTCTGGGCGGACTACGAGCGCGCCTGCTTTGCTCCAGGCTCCTCCTTCCAAGTGATCCCAACAGGGCTCGGGCGGATCGCGCTGGCGATCTGCTACGATGGCGACTTCTCCGAGGTGCCACGGATTGCCGCACTTGGAGGGGCAGAGCTCCTGCTCCATCCGTCGGCCTATGCTGCCAGGTGGCGCTCGGACTGGCGGACGCTCTACCCTTCGCACGCCTTGGGGAACTCCCTCTTCATCGCGAGCCTCAACCTCGTGGGCCGGGAGTCGGGGCAATACGCCCGCTCGTTCTACCCGGGCGGCGTCCAGTTCTTCGGTGAAACCCGACTGCTCGGACCCGATGGCCAGAGGATCGCCCAGGCGCCCTACGGCGGAGGCCGCAGCTGCGTCCTGCTCGCCTCTGCGGAGCTCAGCCGCGTCTCCGCCCTCCGGGCCGACCGAGATGCGACACTGCGCTGGCGACGCCCTGAGGTGTACGGCTGGACCGGACGCCCCAGAGGCCTTCGCGGCGCGTAGCCACGCGGCTCATCACCGCGAAGGCTCACCTCCCCACGAAGGCTTCTTATCAGCCAGGGGAGAGTCGGGAAGCCATGCGGGAGGCGGCGGGGACGGCGGCCGCTGCGCTCTCTGCCGATCAGATCGCCCGGGATCTCCGGCCTCATCTGGCCGGGACGGTGCTTCCGGAGCTCCACAACCGTGCCGTCTATGCCACGAATGCTGCCTATCATGAGATCCTGCCCCTCTGCATCGTCCAGCCCAAGACGGCCGAGGACGTCCGCACCGTCGTGCGCTACGCGAGCGAGCGCGGTGTGCCCATCGTTCCGAGGGGGTTTGGGAGCGGCCTCGCCGATGCCGCGGTGGGCAGCGGGATCGTCTTGGACTTCAGCCGCTACATGACCGCGATTCACTCAGTGGATTCGTCCGCGGGCCGGGTTGTCGTCGAGCCTGGGGTCACGCGGTCCGCCCTGAACCGTGCGGTTGAACCGTTCGGGAAGCACCTTCCGCCCGATCCTTCGAGCACGGAATACTGCTGCATCGGCGGGATGATCGGAACGGATGCCACCGGGGCCCACATGACGAAGTACGGGCGGATGCGCGACTACATCGAATCCCTCCGAGTGGTCCTCTCTAACGGGGAACTGGTGGAGTTCCGGCGCCTCCCGGTGAGCAGCCCCGAAATCGCCGAAAAACGTCGGGCTCCTACCCTTGAGGGGGCGCTCTACCGAGAGCTCCCGACCCTGCTTGAGGGCCATCACGAGGCGATTCTCAAGGCACAGCCGAAGGTGAAGAAGAACAACGCTGGCTATCGGCTCGACCGCGTCCTCTCCGAGGGCTCGTTTGACCTCTGCCAGCTCCTCGCCGGTTCTGAGGGGACGCTCGGCATCGTGGTCGAGGCCGCGCTGCGCATCATCGATCTCCCCGCCCACCGGGGCGTGGGCATCCTCCATTTCGCCAGCGTCGAGCAGGCGGGCGCCGCGGTTCATGAAGTCCTGCGGTTGGGGCCCGCGAGCGTCGAGCTGCTCGACCGCACGCTGCTCGAGCTCGCTCGTCCCTCTCGGCCAGACTTCGAACGGCTCGTCCCGGCGGGCGTTGTCGCGGTCCTCCTCGTCGAGTTCGACGGGCCCACGAGGGATTCCGTTCGCCGCTCCCTTGAGGAGGTCCGCAGCCGCCTTCAGGACGAGCTTCACCTCTGTCTCCAGGCGCGGTTCTCAGATGACCCCGTCGAGATGGAGCAGCTCTGGGCTGTCCGGAAGATGGCGGTGCCGATCCTCAACAAGATCCAGGGGAGGCGCAAGCCGATCCCCGTCATCGAAGATGCGGCGGTCCCTCCTGAGCAGCTGGCCGCCTACATCCACGAGCTCGAAGCGCTCGCTGCTCGACACGGCATTCGGCTCGCGCTCTACGGCCATGCGGCAGAAGGTGCGCTCCACACGCGCCCCCTGTTGGACCTCAAGGACGAACAAGACCTCCGCACCATGGCAGAGCTTGCGGAGGAGGTCTTCCGCATCCTCCAGGGCTTCGGCGGCTCCGTGAGCTCCGAGCACGGGGACGGGCTCACGCGGTCCGGCTTCCTGCGGCGACTGTATGGGGAGGAGGTCTACGGGCTGTTCGCGGACGTCAAGCATCTCTTCGACCCGAGCGGCCTCCTGAACCCGGGCAAGAAGCTCTGCGAGGCCGACGGGCTCACCTTGCTAGATCTCCGCTACGGACCTCACTACAGGCGACGCGCGTGGGCGCCGCTCCTCCATTGGGGTGGAAGAGGCGACGCGGTCTATTCCGGCATGACGGGGCATTCGGAGGAGCTGAGCTGGGAGGACGAGATCGAGCTCTGCCACGGCTGCGGCGAATGCCGCAGCTCTTCGCCATCGACGCGAGACTGCCCGGTCTTCCGCGCAAGCGGCGATGAGATGACCTCGCCGAGGGGCCGCAACAACCTGCTGCGCTGGCTGCTGAAGGAAGGGGGGCTGGATCCCGCCTTCGCTGGGAGCGCCGAGTACGCGCACATCATCTACAGCTACTGCGTCCAGTGCAAAGCCTGCATCTTGGACTGCCCCTCGAACGTGAACACGGCCAAGATGATGCTCGAGGCCCGGGCCCAGTATGTGGCCCTTCGGGGGGTGCCGCGCGAGCTGCGGTTCTTCCTGAACTATGAGCGCAACATCCGCCTCGCAAGTGCGGTCGCCCCCGTCGCCAACTGGGCCCTGAAGCGGCGTTGGCTGCGGCGGCTGGGAGAGCCGCTGACGGGCATCCATCGGGATCGGAACATCCCGCCGTTTGTCCTCCAGACGTTCGCCCGTTGGTTCCGCACCCATCGAGCGCGCAACCTCCCGGAACCGGGCGCTCCCGAAGCGGTCTACTTCTACGACACCTATGCGAACTACAACAATCCGCGGGTCGGCCGGGCGGTCGTCCGGCTCCTGGAGGCGAATGGGTTCGCGGTCATCGTCCCGCCGCAGCGTTTCTCCGGCCTGCCGGCGCTCTCTGCGGGCGCGCTGGAGAGGGCCCGGGAGTACGCGGCCTACAACATCGCCCAGCTCGCCCCGTACGCGCGACGCGGCGTGCCGATCGTCTGCAGCTCGCCCGCGGCCTCGCTCGCCCTGAAGAGCGAGTACCTCAGCCTGTTCGATACGCCCGACGCCCACGCTGTCGCAGAGGCGACCTCCGACATCCACGAGTTCCTCTGGAGGCTGCATCGCCGTGGGCAGCTGCGGACAACGTTCCGCCCCGTCCCGCAGAGGCTCGCCGTGAACGTCCATTGCCATGCCCGCGCCCAGCGGCTCGAACCCGCGATCCTCGGGCTGCTCCGGCTCATCCCTCGGACGGAGGCCATGCAGCTTCAGGCGGGATGCTGCGGGGTGGGCGGCGACTTCGGGTTCCTGGTCTCCCACTTCGCCGATTCGATGCGGATGGGCCAGCCGCTCTTCCGGGCGGCGGCCGAGCGCCGCGCGGCGGGCTGGCGCATCGTCACCGACGGGGAAGCCTGCAAGATGCAGCTGGAGCTCGGCGCAAAGCTCGATGACATCGAGCTGCCGATATGCCTCTTGGCAGAAGCCGCAGGGCTCTCGCTTTAGGCCTAACCAGCGTGGGGCTTTCTCGGCCCGAACGCCGCCTTCGATGGCCGCCGAGCGAGCGTCCGCGCAAGGGCCACAAGGGTCCGGGTGGCAAACCCAGTGCCTCCGACAGGTCCAAAGGCCGTCTTCTTGTCTCGCCAGGCGGGCCCCGCGATGTCGAGGTGGACCCACGGGAGCTCGCCGACGAACTCCTCTAGGAATAGCGCCCCGCGGATCGCTCCTCCGTATCGGTCGTCCCCCGTGTTCCGGATGTCCGCGATCTGGCTCCTCAGGTCCTCCTTGATCTCCGAGATGAGCGGGAGCTGCCAGGCGGGCTCCCCCGCCTCCTGGGCAGCGCGCATGACCGTATCGACCCACCCCCGCGGCCGGCCGAACACTCCCATGGTGGTGCGGCCCAGAGCGACCATGCAGGCCCCCGTGAGGGTCGCCACGTCGACGATCTGGGTCGCGCCCTGCTTCACCGCGTAGGCGAGCGCATCAGCGAGCACGATCCTCCCTTCCGCATCGGTGTCCTGCACCTCGATCGTCTTCCCGTTCGCGGCCTCGAGCACATCGCCGGGCTTGTAGGGCCGAGCGCTGGGAAGGTTCTCGGTGGCTGCGACGATCCCGAGCGCATTCACGTTGAGCTTGAGGTCGGCGATCGTGCGCATCGCGGCGATGACCGCCGCCCCTCCAGCCATGTCCATCTTCATCGATTCCATGCTGGTCGGGGCCTTCAGGTTCAGGCCGCCGCTATCGAACGTGATGCCCTTCCCCACTAGCGCGAGCGTCGGCGCGGCCTTCGAGCGCGCCCGGTGCCGCAGGACGATCAGGCAGGCGGGCTCCTCACTCCCCGAGGCCACGCCGAGCAGCGCGCCCATCTTGAGCTTGCGCAGTGCGGCTCCTTTGTGCACCTCGATCTCCAGCCCCGCCTCCTTGGCAAGCTCTGCAGCGATCCGCGCCATCTCGCTCGGTGGCAGGCGGCTTGGGGGCTCGTCGACCATCGAGCGGGCAAGGGTGACCCACTGGGTCTCTCGCGCGCCCTGGTCCATCGCGCGAGCGAGCTCTCTGGGGGCAACGCGGTCTGGGGCAAGGACGATGAGTGACTCCACCGTGGGGGCCCGCTTCTTGGAGCGGTACTTCTCCCCCTCGTAGAGCCCGTCCAGGGCCCCCTCAGCGATCCCACGGGCCTCCACCGGGGCCGGCAGGAGCCCGCTGAGCGCGAAGGCCACACGCTCCATCTTCCGATAGCGGAGATGGCGAACGGCCGCCCCCGCAACCTCCCTGGCGATCCGCAGGGAGAAGTCCCCGCGTTTGCCCGCGCCCACGCCGAGGACCCATCTCGCCTGCGGCAAGGTCGAGGGGCAGAGGAACTGCACCTCCGCGCTCTTCCCCTTGGCTCTCATGTGCAGCGCGAGCTCGCCTGCGAGGGCTGCCAGGGGCTTCGGAAGCCCGCGTGGAGGCGCGCTCTCTTCCTCCCCCTCGGCAAGGAGGGGCACGACGATCGCATCGCATTCGAGCTGAGTCCAGCGCTGGGCCAAGTAGTCCATGGGGAATGGCTCCTGTGGGGCTCCGCAGGCGGTCGGTCTGCAGCGGAGAAGGCGGCGTACTGCGGCCCCGGGAGTCCCCAGCGACGCTTAAAAGCGTCGCAACGCGAACGCGCCTGAGCCTCCTGTCAGGGGGGGCGGGGACAACGCTTAAGTACTGGCAGTGGGTAGGCTGGCTCAGCACAACACGACGATGGTGTCGTGATCGCGTAGAGCGCAGATTCGCCCGGGCTTTTTTCCAAGAGCGTGTTTGAACTCGCGTCGTTCGTCTCGCACTGATCGCGTTTGTGAGCACAGGAAGAACAACCATGGCATACGCGCAAGATGCCAGCACAGCCAACAAGCCAGAGACCAAAGTGAAGGACCTCACGCCCCACAGCAAGCAGGTCAACGTCGTCGCGAAGTGTCTGAGCGTCGGGGAGGCTCGCGAGATCCCCTCGAAGTTCGGGCCGACGCGCCGCGTGGCCGAAGCCGTCGTGGGGGATGAGACGGCGACGATCATCCTCTCCCTCTGGGAGAACCAGATCGGCACCGTGAACGCCGACGACGTCATCTTCGTCGACAACGGCTTCGTGAGCCTCGTCCGCGGCCACATGCGCCTCAACAGTGGGAAGTACGGGTCGATCAGCCGATCCGACCGCGACATCCCGACCGTTGAGACGAGCCAGGACATGTCGGCCAAGGAGTACGCCCAGGAGCGACGCTACGGCCACGAGGGTGGCCGGCGGGACTTCGGCGGGCGCGGCGGCGGATACGGTGGCGGCAGCCGCTATGGCGGCCGGCGCGACCGAGACGACCGCTCCGGGTCTTCGGACCAGCCTCGCTACATGCAGAAGGGCCGGCGGCGCTTCTAGAATCGAGCGTCGAGCCCTCTGGGCCTCTGAAACCCCTTTTATCTTCTCCTTCTCACCGCTTCGTTGCGCCGTTACGCCGCCCGCCGCGGCGGCTGCGACCATTCGCCGCCGAGAGTGCCGGAATGTTTCCGAGCGGCCTCGAGCGCGAGGGCCACGGCCTCCTCAGGCGTGAAGGCCTGGTGGAGGAGCGGAGAGGGCTCCGGGAGGATCTTGTGGACCTGCCAGCTCTGCAGAGTCACGACGGGTTTGCCCAGGTTGAGCGCGTGCGCTATTTCGGAGAGCGTCCCGTAGGAGCCTCCGATCGCGATGAACGCCTCGGCAGTATGGGCGATGACGACGTTGCGGGCATGCCCCAGATCGGTGGGGATCGGAAGCATCACATCGGGATTGGCATCGTCCGCCCGCGCGCCCGGAAGGATGCCCACCGTGAGGCCGCCCCGGCGGCGAGCGCCCCGGCAGGCCGCCGCCATCACGCCGGTGAGCCCACCGCAGACCAGAACCGCCCCAGCCTCGGCCAGGAGTTCGCCGACGCGCTCCGCGAGCGCCTCGCCCTCGTCGGTGGGGCGCGAGCCTCCGATGACGCCAATCCGCTTCGGCCGCGACCGCACGATCCAGGCCTCGGCCTGCGCAACATCCATCCTGCGATATGAAGCGTTCTCCTGGAGAGGTCAGGCCGTCCGGACAGCGACATATTTAAGGCCCAAAGGATGAATCGTACTGCGCCTGGGGGCTTCCATGCCAGACATCCGGGAACGCATTGAAGAGGACCGGGGACTGCTCAAGAAGATCCAGCTCTACATCCCTGGCTTTCGGGGCTATCGCCGACGGGAGGACATCCGCGACGCCGACGTGATGCTCCGGATCCAGCTCGCCGATCGCATCGCAAGGGTCCGGCGCGACCTGGAGGAATGCCGCGGAGCGCTCGTGAAGAACCTCTCGACAGACTACCTCAACGACATCGGCGGGCTCATCAACGACTACAAGCGGCTGGAGGGCAAGGTCCGGCACGCCGAGTCTGGTTATTCGGGCCTCGTCTCCGACTTGGACATCAAGGAGACCCAGCTCGACCGGCTCTACGAGTACGATGCGAGCCTGCTCGGGGCGACCGACACGATGGCGAAGGTCGTCCAGGACCTCCTCACCGCGCTCGGGTCGGCCGACGATGCGTCGACCAGGAGCCTCATCGGCTCGCTCAACGACCAGTTCCACACCTTCGAGGATGTGCTCCGCAATCGGATCGCGGCAATCACAGGCACGGCGGTGGTGAGTCCATGAGCGTCATCGGTGCGATAACCATCAACTGGGAGGATGTGAACAAGCGCAACAACGTCATGTGGCGCGTCCCGCGCAACATCCGGTTCAACGACAACATCGTGGTGCGGGAGGACGAGATCGCGGTCTTCTACCGGGATGGGAAGGCGCTCGCCTACATCGACCGTCCCGACCGCTACGCCCTCACCTCCCTCAACGCGCCGATCGTCGGGCGGATCGTCAAGTTCCTCTCGGGGGTCCAGCAGCAAGCGGAGGTCATCTACCTCTCCAAGCGCGTGTTCGATGGCAAATTCGGCTCCAAGCAGCCCTACCAGTTCCGGGACCGCGACTTCGGCATGGTCAACCTGCGGCTCTTCGGCGAGTTCAGGTACAAGGTGAACTCGCCCGAGAACTTCGTCACACAGTTCGTCGGGGTGCTCAACGCAGCCTCCTCCACCGAGGTCGAAGAGCGGATCAAGGAGCAGATGGTCATCCTCATCTACGACTCGCTCGGCGACCTGAAGGAGAAGGGCCTCGGGGTCGCGGACATCGCCTCCAAGCTCACCGACATCGAGCAGGTCGTGCTCGACCGTTCCAAGAGCCACTTCGAGCTGTACGGCGTGGCGATCGACAAGGTCTCCGGGCTGTACATCTCGATGCCTGAGGAGGTGCAGAAGGCGGTCGACATGCGCGCCTCCGCCCAGGTCTTGGGCACGAGCTACGTCCAGTACCAGGCCGGCCAGGCGATGCGCGAGGCCGCCCAGAACCCCTCGGGCGCTGCCGGAGCGGGGGCAGGGATCGGTGTGGGGATCGGCGCGGGAATGGGGATGGGCTATCAGATGGTCGGGCAGATCGGCGCAGCGCAGCAGCCGCTGACAGGAGCGGGTGCCGCGGGAGCCGCTGCCCCGTGCCCGAAGTGCGGCGCGCTCAATGCGGCTGGAGCCAAGTTCTGCAACAGCTGCGGCGCGAAGCTCGAAGCGGGCACGGCCTGCCCGAAGTGCGGGACGGCCAACGCGCCCGGGACGAAGTTCTGCTCAAACTGCGGGACCAAGCTCCAGGGCACGCAGGCCTGTCCCCACTGCAAGGCGGAAATCCCCGCTGCCTCGAAGTTCTGTCCTGAGTGCGGGAAGGCCACAGCTCCCGGCTAGCGATCCGAGCATCACGCAGACCAGGAGGGATGGGACCTGGCAGCGGTGAACTGTCCAAAGTGCGGAGCGCCAATCACGCTCGATGCGGGCGTGCGGTTTGGGAAGTGCAAGTTCTGCGAGTCGCAGGTCTTCTTCGACAAGAGCGGCGTGGGGTTCTACTACGCGATCCCCTTCCAGCTCCAGGAGAACGACGCGGTCGCGACGTTCCGCCGCTGGGCCGCAGGACCGGCGCGGGCGAAGGACCTGGACCGCCTCGCCCAGGTCGCCCAGGTCAAGAACCACTACTTTCCCGTCTACTACTTCAAGCGGGATGTCGACGGACGCGAGCAGGTCCAGGTCGAGCCCGCAGGGTCCACCACCCTGCCGGGCCTGCACAGCCTCAAGGTCCCGGCGGGGGACTTGCGGATCTTCGACCAGCACTACGACCCGGGCACGGCCGAGCTCATCAAGCCCGACATCGAGATGGGCGCCTACCTGAAGAGCCTCCCCGGCAAGCCGAAGGAACAGGCGCTCGTCTACTTCCCGATCTGGTCGATCCGCTACGCCTTCGAAGGGAGATCCTACGACGTGATCGTCGATGCGTCCAGCGCCGAGGTCTTCGCCGCGGATTTCCCGCCGCGCAAGGCGGCCTCCTACATGGCGGTCGCAGGGCTGGGCTTCCTCGCGTTCGTCGGCGAAGGACTGCTCACGACGTACAGTCCGATCGTCGGGATCGCTCTGATGGCTGCAACGGTGGTCGGCGTCTTTGCGGCCGCCCTGTGGGTGGCCAAGCGGAGGTGAAGGTGCATGGCAGAGCTCATGGTCGGCGTCGCGTGTCCGGCGTGCGGAGGCGCCCTGAGCTTTCGCGAAGGGGAGCAGATCATCGCCTGCCAGTACTGTCAGTCGCTCCTCCAGATCGAAGGAGACGACGGCGTCCACACGATCGCGTTCAAGAACCAGGTCGATCGCTCCCGCGCTGGCGGGACCGTCAAGGACTGGTTCCGACGGGGCCTCAAGGCGCGTGACCTTCCCCGGACCGGGGAGATCCTCGAGTGCTACCCGATCTACCTCCCCTTCTGGAAGTTCACGGGCCGCGCTGCCGGCTGGGTCTGCGGCTACGAGGAGCGCCACGTGAGCGATGGGAAGACGACACGGGTGGAGCGGATCCCGAAGGAGGTCATGGTCTACGCCGACCACACCTGGGATGAGCTCGCCTGCGACGCCGGCGACCTCGGCCTCCGCCAGCTTGAGAACTTCGCGGGAGAGACGACCTTCACCGAGTTCGAGGAGATCCCGACCTTCGACGCCACCACCAGCCGCACCGCAGCGGAAGAGAAGGCCAAGGCCGCGATCCTGGACCGGGCCGTGCGCAGCGCGCATGTGCCCCATGTCACCTTCCAGAAGGTTCATGTGCTCGCCCGCAACCTCTCCCTTGTCTACTATCCCGTCTGGGTCGCTCGCTACCGCTACCGCGACCGGATGTACCTCGCGACCGTCGATGGCGTGACAGGCCGCGTGCTCTCAGGCCGCGCCCCTGGCGACCCGCTCTACCAGGCGCTCGCTGTGACCGGTGGGACGTCGGTCGGAGGGATCATCGCTGCGATGGCCCTCGCCTATGGCGCTCAGTTCCACGAACAGGCGCCGCTCATAGGGCTTGCGATCGGCGCTGGGATCGCCTTCATCGCCTACCGGTTCTTCCGGACGGGCTCCGAGATCGTCCAGGGCCAGTTCAAGGACAAGAAGGGGCTGGGGGCGCAGCTGCGCGACCTCCAGTTCGCCGCTCGAGCGCTCTCCAAGGGGTTCTGATCCCATGCGCGTGCTCCAGGTCAAGTGCCCCGGCTGCAACCAGCCGATCTACGGCAAGAGCGGCGACCGGGCGTTCTACTGCGCGGGCTGCCGGACGGTCCATGTCCGCGAGCCGGACCCCCAGAAGGTCGACTACGAGATCGGGAGCTTCCCGCCGACTGGGAATGGCAACAAGGTCTACATGCCCTTCTGGCGGCTCTATGGGACCGTGACGATCCAGCACGAGCAGGTCTCCGGAGGGACCCTCTTCAAGCTCCGGAACTGGCTGAGCGGCGGCTCCAACTCGGGGAACCTGTTCATCTACGTCCCTGCAGGGCCGCTGCCACCCGACCTCATCCGCCGCT
>Ga0315314_1001382_pt1 | contig 22099 bp, 24 predicted proteins | sample TDP9_MG_FD_203631 | JGI IMG/M metagenome (GOLD analysis project Ga0315314, IMG submission 203631) | Freshwater sediment microbial communities from Lake Towuti, South Sulawesi, Indonesia - TDP9 | ecosystem: Environmental > Aquatic > Freshwater > Lake > Sediment | place: Indonesia: South Sulawesi... | reverse complement strand
GGACGGAGAAACTGGACTTAGGTCTTGCTGAAGTTTAGTTTGTAAATCCTTCATTTGGGTGCGTAAGCGTTCTTCTTGTTTTCCTAGAACTGTGGCTCTTGTGTTGAGAAGTTCTTTGCGTTCATTTAAATCAGTGGTTATTTTTGGCTTTTCCGACTTCACCAGGAGCGTGCCGATAGCCTTGTATATGCCTACGTCGTCTGCGGTTTTCTGCAACTCACTTAAGGCTTGTTCAATCTCGGTTAGCTCAAGCTCCACCTGCTGCTTTTGCACTAGTACTGACTGGAGCGTTTGCTGAAGCTGCTGAAGTCTTAATAGGCGTTCTTGAACTTGGGGTGGAAGCTTCGAAATATCCTCTGCCATGTTTTATACTTCCATCTGCACAGCAATAAGCCAAGCTATTAATTAACATTTTCTCAAACATCAGCCCATTAAATGAAGCCACCAGTTTTGTTGAACAAAAGAAATTTTTGTTTGTTGAACAAAAGAGCTAGATTCCCTATCCTCAATGCATTTCCAGAGCTTCCAAGACGCCTAATATTGAGTTTATCCATCTTAAATAAGCGTTCAAAGCCGCCCTCAAAGCAACAGTGTCCTTAGCCTCAACTTTCAAAACCAAAAATGAGCCATTCCTCTCCAACAATGCCCTAGAACGCACAGTGGCGGGCTTCTTAACCTCAGGCTTCAAAGCCTCAAAAACTATTGCTAAACGATTCCTATCAGGAAGATAGATTCTGCACGTGGCAGATGCTCTCTTCAACATACTAAACTAGAATCGAATCATCTGCCTAAAATCTCTTGCGAAAAGCAGTTAACACTACTCAGTTTCTTCTTCCTCTTCCGCTTTCACTGCTTCTTCCATGGGTGCTCCCTTAGCTATGCGCCTTGCTACTAGTCCAAGCTTCGTTGAGGGAGTATATGCTCCACCAGTGAACGTGAACCCGCATTTCTTGCATCCCCAAACTCCCACACTTACCCTTCTAACCCGTGGAAATCCACACTGTGGACATCTATGAGGAGTCTTCATCTCAGTAGATATCTTGATGAAACGTTTTCTAACAGTCGCTCCATAACGGGCTCCAAGTCCACGGGTTGGTCCCACTTTTTTAGCTCTTCCCATCTGGGCTTCACTTCTTCAGTTTTTTGCGTATCTCTTCAGCTTTTTCCTTCGCTGTTTTTGAGGCTTCAAACACTTGCTCGGGTGTGAAATAGCCGCTGCCGCCTTTCTGTATGGCGCAAATGTTGCCATCATCATCAATCGCCATTGAAAGCCTTGCATCCATTATCTGTTCTTCTTCCAGCCACGGGTCAACAACAAACTTGTCGTTTATCTTCGCAAAAGTAACCGTGATAGGATGCCTTCTTACAGGAAGCGGACTATGGCCAGATTTGATTTTCACCTCGTCGTCCTCGATTTCATAGTTAGGCATTTTCGTGTTAAGCAATGCAGCCACAGCCGCCAGAGCCGAAGCATCTATTAAATTTCCATCATGGTTGAGAACATAAACGTCCACAAAAACAACAAACACCTTCTTTCCCGGTGCGATGCACAATTTTTCTAGGTCGATGGCTTTTGACTCTCTTATTCCTCTATCAACAATTCTGGCAAGCTCTATGGAGTTCTCATCTGGCGGTCCAGGCTCAAAAGTTGACGAAGCCAGAGGCACAAGTTCAGCGTTTACTGTTAAAACACCTTCGTTTGGCGTGTCTGGAAATGGTTCTCCAGTTTCAATCTTTGTTCCTACTAAGACCTCTGTTTTTCCGAGAAACACTCTCGCTGAGCCTTCTGCACGTTCGATTATTCCCTGTTCAATTTTTGTTTCTCGATAATCCATTAAGCCTCTTTCGTCTAAACGTTTCCCTTTAGAGATCAACTGTATGATCTGTTTCTGCTTTAAACGAGTAACCACTGATGCCATTATTCTTCAACCTCCTCCTTGACGCTGACGTACTTATCCCTCAAAACATCCTTCTGTAGTTCATAAATTTTCTTGCATCCTTCAAGTGCTAGATTGACAGCTTTTTCAAACTCTTCAAGGGTTAATATTCCATCCATCTGCAACAACGTTATGACGTTCAGGTTCGGCATTAAAGCCACAGGAACATCAGCAGTTCCCAATTTGTCTTCCACATCCATCAAATCCAATATTATTGTATCGTCAACCTTTCCAGCAGAGCAAGCAACCACCAAATCTCGCATAGGAATGCCAGCGTCTGCCAAAGCTAAGGATGCCGCTACGATGCTTGCACATCTCGTGCTTCCATCAGCCTGCAGAACTTCGACAAAAATGTCTATGCCAGTTCGCGGGTAATAATCGAGGAAAATTGACGGTTCAAGAGCTTCTCTGATAACTTTTGAAAGTTCTATTTCTCTTCTTGAAGGTGCTGGCGATTTGCGTTCTTGAACAGAGAAAGGCGCCATATGATAGCGGCACTTTAAAACCATCCGATTCTGAAGCGCCAAATGCTTTGGGTGCAATTCTCTCGGACCAAACACGGCCGCCAAAATCTTGTTTTTTCCTTGTTCAATATATGCTGAACCGTCAGCGTTTGATGAAAGGCCCATCTCAATTTTTATCGATCTTAATTCATCCGGTTTTCTACCATCTAATCTTAAACCTTTTTTGTCGATTAGTTTTTCAAGTTTTTGACTCATTCCTTAATCTCACTCCTTTTTGTTTTTCCTTCTCTTAGCATCTGGGTTATGCGGTCAGTTAGACCGCTCGTGTGGGATTCTTCCTCAATTTTGCGAATGGCCATCACTGCAAGCTCCTCGTCTTCAACATTTTTTCCCGTAACTAATATGACGCCGTTAAGTCCAAGAATTATTTGGCAACCTGTTTCTTGCTTTATAATGGATATCATTGAGCCTTTTCTTCCAATGACGCGGCGAACCTTTGTCGGCGTGATTTTAACTATTTGTCCACGGGTTATTTTTCCAAGTCCTGGTTCGGCAACCGTCAGTTGCGGGTCGTGTGTTCTGTCGTATGCGGCTATTTTTGCAACAATCAAGTCTCCCATGTCTAGGACTTGGGACAATTCGTCTTTTTGCGGTTTGAAGGGTCTGCTTAAAACATCTGACGCCCTTAAAAGGGCTAGATAAGGAGCGTTTATGTCTAGTGTCCATCCGCTGAATCCCACTTCAATGACTGTTCCTATGACAACGTCTCCCGCTTTTGGGATGTAAAATGCTCTTAGGGCTACGACGTTCACTCTTTTGTTTTCGTAGTCTACAATCCCAATGCGTGAGGCGTAGATTTTGTTATTCTCAGAATACGCATTTTCACCGGCTATGTAATCACCTTCGGCAATCAAGTCTCCGGGTGTTACAAGCTGTTTCCTTTCAAAAAATGTTGGCATAATATCACACCTATAGTTGTTCATAAATAATTTTAAGAGACTATTTTTGCTTCCCCGCTTCCTTTAGTTATTTCTCCAAGTTTATCTAGAAATGGAGCGTATAAGCCTGCTGGCATTTCTAGGACTCCGTACCATGAGCCGTCTGCACGCCATTCTTCTCTTTTTATTGTTCCAAATCCTTTGATTGTTCCGTAGGCTCTCGCTGAGTGTTCTGGTGGTATGCGAACTCCAACAGACACTTGTTCCATTTTTAATGGTAAAATTGGTCGTAATAGTTTGATTATTTCTCTGGCTTGTTCTTCTAAGGGTCTAAACGGGTCTATTGAGTAGCGGACTTGTTCTAGAGCGTTTTCTACGCGTAATGGCGGATGCGGAAGGTTTGTTTTTGGGTCTACACATTGCCTTGCTATGAAATCTATTATCTGTTTTCTTTTATCTTCAACCATTCTTCTGCGTTGTTCTGTTGTTAGCTGTAGGGTTCCCTTTTTGAGTATTGTTTCTGCTATTTTCAGGGATTCTGATGTTCCGAAGGCCTTGCGTAGGTTTTCTTCTGATGCTTTTGTGCCTTTGTTTGCGTCTGAAAATATGGTTTCAGTAGCTAACACTTCGGTTATTGCTGCTATTTTTCCCATGCGGTAGTCTAACGCTTTTTGGGGTTTTACAAGAACTTCGAAGTGTTCATTGTCCTTTGTCATGCGTGCGATGGTGTATTTTTCACTCATCGTTGTTTCACTTGCTCACGCCTAGCTCTTTCATGATTCCATCGATTCGTTCGTCGCTTAACATTTCCATTTTTCTGGTTGCTGACGGAATGGCTACTATCTTTATCCTTGGGGGAAGCTGTCTTGTTTCCAATGCTTTTGTTAAGCATTTTACTGCGAGTTTTATTGCGTCTTCTAGGTTCATGTTTTCGCGGTATTCTTCCTTCAATATTGAAAGTACCGTGTCTCTTCCAGCGCCTTGGGCAGTTGCTTTAAAACCTCTGTAAGTTCCGCTTGGATGTGTTCCGAAGAGGCGGCTTCCTGTTTTGTCCATTCCGCCAAAGATTAGCGAGACTCCGAAGGGTCTTACGCCGGCGTGTTGTGTGTAGAGTTGTTTTATGTCGCATATTCTTTTCGTTACAACTTCCGTGTCAATTGGCTCGTCATACGTCAGCTTATTACTTTGAGCGTAAACTCGTGCTTGGTCTATGAGGATGCGGGCGTCTGAGCTTAAACCAACAATAGCTGCTCCTACATGCTCGTCAACCTTGAAAATTTTCCAAGAGTATTCTACCTCTTCAAGAGGTTCAACATTCTCTTCTGCTCCTAAAACTACTCCTTCGGAGCATCGTATTCCCAAAATTGTTGCTCCACGGTTAACCAGCTCCATTGCATATTCAACTTGGAAAAGCCGACCATCTGGTGAGAAAACGGTTATGGCGCGGTCGTATGCTCCTGGTGCTGCAAACACAGACATATACATTTACCTCGCATTATTCCGAATATACTTGCAGACTTTCATATGACAACTAAACTAAAAACCTTTTCCTATAGTTTCTGGCTTTTAGTTTAAGTCTCCTACTTCTGTTTTTCGGAAGATTTTTCCGTCGTCATGGTAATCGTCGGTTACATACTCGAAGCCTACCCTATGAGTTTTACCACTTCCTCGACATCTTTGGCTACTTTCAGATGTCAGTGACTTTTCCCATTTTGGCTATCTTCACCTGCGAACGAACGACTCTTTCTTATCATATAGTAGCTCCAACCGAGAGCAGCAATGATAGCAGCTATACCCAATACCATAAGCGGCTCATAGTCACGCAAACGCACGGCAATAATCTTTCGAGCCATGGCAATTATCGACGCTGATAATACCGTTTCAAGATGGAGATCACGCTCTCTTAGATACACCCTGACCGTCTCCATAAGTTCAACAGTGATTAGGATCCATAAAACAAGATCCAAGATGGAGCGCATCTTATCGATAGTAACTATCCAAACAGGTGGTGCCAAAATTTCTTCCATGATAAGAAAGCCCAAGCTTGGTATTGATAGCAGAACCACCAAGGCAAGAATCGCTATCAGGATGATGGCGATTACACGTCTGAAGGGAAATTTCTGCAAACTTCTAAGCACGATTCTTCACTTTCTTATTTATCCGATTGCTCTTATGAAAATATGGGACTTATTAGTTTTCTCTGTCTCTTGTTAGATTATTCACCTTTCAGGTTCTTTTCCAGCTTCAATGACCCCCTTCGCAGAAGTTTAATACGAATGCGTCTGGAAAATGCTTGCCAAAGCTTCGTCGTTACTTTGAATCTGTGCAATGACATGGGGAAATCAACTTAGACCAAATTGTTTTAGCTCCTTCACTGTCTGCTGCAAGTACTCCTCAGAACATCCTACAAGGTGAGCACTGCCCATTAACCCGTATATCTGTTTGAAGTTGCCAATCCTTTGAACCTGAAGGGAAGATAGCAAATTTATTCTTCGCATGTGAGCCATGTCAAAAATGACAAGGACCTTTATTCATGAGTGTGGAAACTGGGCATAATGTTGCTTCAAAATTTCATAAGATAGCTATTTTTTGGTCAAAGCAATTTTCTTTTTCAGGCTTAACACTTTACTTTTTATTACATCTCTGACCTTTCTTGCCTTTTCAAGCGGCATTTTCGCTGGGTCTGGAATGTTCCATTCTTCAACATGCCTAGCATAGACCACTGGGCATTCAGCGCTTCTGCAGACTATTACTGCTACTTCGGCTTTGGCCTGCAGTTCTGGAGTCAAAAGCTGAGGCTTCTTTTGACTGATGTCTATTCCTTCCTCTCGCATAAGTACAATGGCATTTGGATGGATTTTTTGTGCTGGTCTAATGCCTGCGCTTATGGCTGTCCACTCTTTCGGTGCTAATTTGTTAAAGTAGGCTTCTGCTATTTGGCTTCTGAAACTGTTTTCAGCACAAGCGAATAACACAGTTTTCAAAGAATTCCTCCCCTTATTTTTTCACGTATTTGTTCGGGTTAGCCTTGAACTTTTCCATGCACGACGCGTCACAGAAGTAATAGGTTTTACCCATATGTTCAAATTTGAGTCTAGCTCTTTTCTCATCCACATTCATGCCGCAAACTGGATCTCTAGCCATATCCACTTGTCACCTCCTCTCCAACCAATTCTTATAGTTTAAGTAGTTTTAGAGTTGCAGAGTTGCTGACTACAAATAGTGAGCTAAATGCCATGGCTCCAGCCGCGATTATTGGGCTTAGTAAGCCAACTGCAGCAACAGGAATAGAAACCGTGTTGTATATGAATGCCCAAAACAAGTTCTGCTTAATCTTCCTCATCGTCGCCTTGCTAAGCACAATTCCCCTTGCCACATCACGCAAATCATCCTTAATAAGAACAATCCCCCCAGTCTCCTTAGCAATGTCAGTTCCGCTGCCTATGGCAATTCCAATGTGAGCTTGGGCAAGAGCAGGAGCGTCATTGACACCGTCACCAACCATGGCAACAACTTTGCCTTCATTCTGCATTTTCTTGATAACTTCGACTTTTTCCCAGGGAAGAACATTAGCGATGACCATGTCCATGTTCAGTTCTTTGGCTATTGCTTTGGCTGTGCGTTCATTGTCTCCAGTGAGCATGGCAACTTCTAGTCCCATGTTTTTGAGCTGTTGTATGGCTTCAACCGCGTTGTCTTTAGGTGTATCCCTGGCCGTAACAACTCCAGCAATTTTGCCATCCACAGCAAGGAGCATGGCAGTTTTGCCTTGTTCCTCAAGTTTTGTCAGCTGAGATTCAACTGGCTTTTTTATGCTGATCTTGTTTTCCCGCATCAGTCTGCGATTTCCTAGAAGAATAATCTTATCTTTAAAAGATGCTTTAACACCATGTCCAGGTACAGCCTCAAAGGTTTCAGCGTCAAGAACATTAATGCCAGCTTTGTCAGCTGCTTTCAAGACAGCCTCTGCCAACGGATGCTCCGAACCCTTCTCTGCAACCGCTGCAAACTGCAACACTTCATTTTCTTTATGACCTTCAAACGCTATGACTTCAGCAACTGAGGGCTCGCCCTTCGTTAAAGTGCCAGTTTTGTCAAAAACGACCGTAGTAAGTTTTCTGGCATTCTCAACATATTCGCCGCCTCTAAGCAACACTCCAAACTCCGCGCCTTTACCAACACCAGCCAGAATAGCAGTAGGAGTAGCTATCCCCAATGCGCATGGACAAGCAATGAGAAGTATGGCAAGCACCACCAGAAAAGCAGATGAGAAGCCAGCAGTAACCAGCCAATATGTGAAGGTAATTCCCGCAACCGTGAAAACGGCTGGAACAAAATACCCGACAACGCGGTCCGCAAACTTCTGAACCGGCGCACTAGTAGCTTGAGCTTCTTCTACCAAATGCACAATCTGCATAAGCGCTGTATCTTCACCAATCTTAGTCGCCTTAACCTTCAATAAGCCTGTCTTATTGATCGTGGCGCCTATGACCTCGCTGCCCACACTCTTTTCAACCGGAATACTCTCTCCAGTAATTATTTTCTCATCTACAGAGGAATAACCGGCAACAACGACACCATCGGTTGGAATTTTTTCACCTGGCTTAACAACAAGTACGTCATCAACTTGAACAAAATCTATCGGAACCTCAATCTCCTGATCTCCTTTCAAAACTCTTGCAATGGTTGGCTGAAGTTCCAGTAACTTCCTAATCGCCGCAGCCGACTTCCTCCTAATAGTTTCTTCAATAAACTTACCCAACAACACAAAGGCCAAAATTGCAATAGCTATCTCCATGTAACCGAATCCCTCAGACCCAAGCCACGGGAAAAATGTACTGACAACACCATAACCCCAACCAGCCAACACGCCCGTAGTTATGAGCACGTCCATGTTTATGGACCGATTTTTGAGCGCCTTATATGCTCCGTAGTGAATGCTCCAACCAGCAATCCAAACAATCGGAGTTGAGAGAATAAAGAAGGCTAAGTCCCAGGCAGAAATACCCACAATTCTAAATGTCATGATGGCTACGGCTAAGCCTAGCATGGCTACTACCCGCAAGGCAGCAACACTCACCACCCCTGCAAGTGCCAATGCGACTCTGCGCTTCATAGCTCTTAATTCGTGCTCAGGTTGCTCGTACGTTCTGGCGCAAGTTTCGCTGCAGAAATGGTATGTTCGGTCTCCAATCTTCCGTTTAATGGAAGTCTCTTTATCTACAACCATGCCGCATACCGGGTCTCTCGGCATAGCTCTCTTCATCCACCCCAAATTTTATTTAATGTAAATGCTTTATGTAAAAATTGCAGGACTGCTACAGACTGCTTTTCGTGAGGAGAAAGGAGTGGGGGCGTTCAAAAAATTCGAATACTTTTCTGTAGCAGTCTTTCTGCTTTCTATCGTCACTGCATCCAAACCGGTATTCCCCTCTTTACATCACCATACGTCTCGCCATTTACTCTCAACTCGAAGGGTACGAGTTCTTGATGCCAGCCTTTCCCATGCTCCATGATGACAGTAAATACTCCTTTGGCTGTTACTTCGTCCCCTTCCTTTACTTTGATTTGCTGCCAGAACCACGATGGACCATGAACTTCAACCTCCTTTCCATCAACTTCCAATTCCAACCCCATCCACTCTATTTTCTCTACAATTCCCTCCACTTCTTTCAACTCGCCGGAGCTTCTCCATCCACCCATCATTGGGTGCATTACACCGCGCCAAACGGGATAGCTCCATGCAATAGATGAGGACAACGAAACTATGAGTCCAAGAATACCTGCCGCAATCAGTATGATGCCTAAAGTTATTCTTTTTTTGTCTTTGCTCACGACTCCAAATCCTCCCTCGTCTCTATAAATTGTTCCCTTGTAATCTCGCCTTTCGCGTATCTTTCCTTAAGTAATTCAAGAACTCTTTTGCTGCTATCAGACGTAGATGTTTCTTTTCTTGCGGCTTCCACTGTGAGAAGGATTATTCCGACTGCAATCAGAGCTAAGAATGTAATAGTTATTGGGGATATAAATGCCGAATATGGTCCTTGGCACCAAAGCATTTTTGTTTTCTCCACAACTGTTATAAGGAGGTTGTCGGATATAAATATATCGTTTAAAGATACATCTGGAATGACTATGTCGCCTGCAGATATAGATGAAATAGTTTCCGATTTCTCTCGATTCTACATACTAACTATATTATACGAAGGCCCATGCCACGGCTACAGCATCCTCAGCAAATTCAAGAAGAGAATAGGAAAAGGAATAAGCCCAAGTCTAGTCTACCCATTTCTCAAACAGCTTGAACAAAAAGGTCTAGTGAAACATTCACTTAAACCAGTTGGTGCGAAGAAAAAGAAAATATTTGAACTAACCGCAGAAGGAAAGGAGCTTTGCAAACAATTGTTCAAGCGCTTTTCTGCTTTGGTTTCTGTTGCTATTGAACCAAGCCTTGAGATATGTGCTAACTGCGGCTGCAAAGTCTATGAAGGTGGATATAAGGAAGTTATTCGGCGAAAAGAAATGACCTTTTGTTGCGTGCACTGCGCCGAATCATATAAGCGAGAAGCACTTGGAAAAAGCCGTAAATAAACGACTCAAGATGTAGTAGCGTGTTAGGTCAATATCTAATAACTTTTAGAGAGGTTCTAGAAGCGTCACTCATAACCGCCATAATCGTATCCTATTTGATTAGATCTGGTAGGCGTCAGTTGGCACGCTATGTGTGGTATGGAGTCTCTTTGGCTGTAATAGCTAGTCTGAGTTTGGGAACGTTAATCTGGCTGGCATATGGCGCTCTCGCTGAATCTTTTCAATTGCTATTCGAAGCCACAGCCACCTTCGTAGCTGTTGCAGTGTTGTCTTCGATGATTTACTGGATGGCTGTCAAGGGAAAATACATTAAGCAGGAAATGGAGCAACGAGTTGAAGCGGTTACAACACAAGGCACAATTATCGGTCTGATGTCAATTTCGTTCATTGTGGTGTTTAGAGAAGGATTTGAAACTGTGCTCTTTCTAACGCCGTTTTTGTTGGAAGATGCCATAGCCTTGCTGGTTGGAGTTGCTGCTGGAACGATGACCGCCCTTATACTGTCTTATGGCACATTCATGGCTGGCATGAGAATTAACCTACGGAGTTTCTTCTACTTCACCAGTATACTGTTAATACTTCTTGCGGGAGGGTTAGCGGGCTACGGTGTCCACGAGTTGGTAGAATATTACGAAAAAACAGGTTCTAAACTGGGATGGCTTGCTGACCCTGCCTATACTTTAAACATACCAGAGAACCATCTGCTACATCATAAAGGCGTAATAGGTTCCATTTTTGCAGTGATTTTTGGCTATAGTGTGAGTCCGGAATGGGCTAGGGTGATAGTTCACGTCGCGTATCTAGCATTAGTGCTTCCTTTGGTGATTTGGATTTATAAAAAAGAGGAAAAACGCAAAATCTAAAATTGTCTATTCTTTCCAATCTAAGAGCCTTTTTTCTCCCTCAATTTTTTTGATGTCCGTTAAGTCTTGTGTCACTTCCATAGTTCCTAGGTATTTTCCATTCTTGTCTCTAACTGCGAAATATCTGATGTGGATTAGGCGGTTGTCCATGTTAATCCAGAATTCAGCTACATCCTTTCTGCCAGTTTTGAAGCTTTCTAGGATGCGATTTACTATGTGGATGCTTTTTTGGGGATGGCATAGTTGTACTTTTCTTCCAATAACTGCCTTTGTCCGGACGAAAACTCTTTTCTCAGCTTTGTTAAAGTATTTTACAGTATCCTCTTTATCCACAAATGTTACGTCTACTGGGAGCGAGTCTAGTAGAGTCTCAATTTCTTCTTTTGAAAGAGTCCCAGTTTCAAATTGTAGCATCCCTTCTGGTATGGCTACCGCTTTTTCTTCTCTTTTGATTTCTTCCATTTTTGGCGTTGCTATCAACTGCGGAGGCGTAAAGCAGCAATAACCAATTTCGTCGAATTCTTTTCTGATGCTGCTCCATTCATCTTCAGTAATGACTCGCAAAGCTGTTGGGAAAAGTATGTTGTTCTCCTTGAAAAAGTGGCTGGGAAGAAGGCTGTTTAGAGATTCTACTGTTTCGCTAAGTTGCTTCTTGAATTCTTGAAAGCTTATGGTACTGTGATTTTCTATTAGTTTGCTAAGCTGTTTCTTTCTTTCTCTTATTTGGTTGTGCTCCATCCACATTATCGCTGGCGGCTCTGTAATTCCATGCTTTTCTAGGGTTGGGAACAGGACGTTTTCTTCTCGTAGATAATGTTTTTCCGAGTCTCGAAAGTCTTCTGCTATGTGTTCAAGATGATGTATTTCGTTGCTGGCATAGCTTATGCCACTTACTTGTTGAATCTTCCTTGCGGTAGTGTTGAGTTTTTCTGCAAGTTGTAGCATAATCTTATGTTCTTCCATGAGGATGCTGATTGGATGTCCAATTGAGATGTCAAGTTTTTGTTTTTCTAGTTGTTCTCTGAAAGCTGCCATGTGCACATCGCATAGTCTTTGGATTTCTTCTCTTGGCATTTCTTCCTTTATGAGTTCCTGCTCAATCTTAGCGATTTCTAAGGAGCTCACGCTTCCCAAAAATTGTCTGAACTTTTCTTTGACTTCTTGGGGTGGCACACCAGCATGTAACTGTGCAATTATCTCTTTCAATATTTTTTTCCTGTCCTTAGCCATCTCGCTCAATTTTCTCTCCTCATTTTTGCGTTTAGACTAGTGACTGCAAATATGTTAAAATGATAGGACCTTTTGGCTCTCTTTTACCCGTTGGGCGAGGTGCATCATTGTCCCTACTTGTACACCTTTAATTAGGTCTTCTTTGGCTAGTCCTCTTGCATTAAGGCATGTGCCGCAAGCTATAACTTCAACGTCTTGCTCGATCAGTTCCTCGAGCATTTTTTTTAGGTTATAATAGCCTTCTGGAGTTCTCTGCTCTTTTTTGGCACTGCTCACGGCGTCTCCAAGAAGAAAAATGTTCACTTTCATTTTCACAGCTGCAGAAATCAGCGTTTTTGCTAATCTTAAGGCATTCCAGGCCTTCTCGTCTCCGTATGGGGGACTATTAAGAATTATTGTTAGCGTTTCCATCATTGCTCCTCCTTGATTTTCTTAGCCAAGATTTTACCGAATTCTATTATTTGCTTTATGTCGTTTTCTGTTGGCGGACCATTCACTTCCACTGCTCCAACAACCTCTATTTTTGATGGCCCCAGTATCTCTTGAACATGTTTCACGATGCCTCCACCCCATCCGTAGGAGCCTAAAACAACACCGAATTTTAGTGGTGGGCGTAAAGCTTTCACCAAATATGTGGCGTATACTCCAAGAGGATGTATGCCACCCAATACTGTCGGCGCACCTAGAACAATAGCTTTAGAATCAACTAGGTCTTTTGCTATATCGCCTATGTCAGCCAAAGCCAGATTGTACAGTGCAATTTGGACGCCTTCTGAGGCAAGGGTCTCGGCAATTGGCTGAATCATCTTTTCTGTGCTGTTCCACATAGTCACATAAACTATAATGGCTTTTTGTTTAGTTTCACCGTTCACCCACTTCTTATAAGCGCTTAGGATGCGTTCGGGGTTTCTGTGTATTGGTCCGTGGCTTGGTGCTATCACTCTGATTTCTAAATCTTTTATTTTCTCTAGGGCTTTCTGTCCCATAATTCTGAAGGGCATCATTATTTCGCCGAAGTATCTTTGAGCGTGAACAAGCAAGTCCTCCACTTCATCATCATACAGTGCATATGCGATATGTGAACCGAAGAAATCGCACGGAAACAGAATTTTGTTTTCTTCTAGGTACGTGAACATTGTCTCTGGCCAGTGAAGCATGGGGGCTTCAATGAATCGAAGTGTTTTGCCGCCAAGGCTAATGGTTTCTTGGTCATGAATTGCGATTATGCGGTTTTCTGGCACTTTGTAAAATGTTTGAGCCATCTTGGCGCCTTTGCTTGTCGTTACTAGTTTGGCTGTGTTGTTTATTGACATTATGAATGGGATGGCACCTGCGTGGTCCGGTTCAGCATGGTTCATTATCACGTAGTCGATTTCGCTAGGATCTGCAAAATTGCGGATTTTTTCTTCGAACTCTTTTTCAAAGCCTGGGTTCACAGTGTCGATTAACGCCTTTTTATTTTCGCCAGTTATTAGGTATGCGTTGTAGCTTGTTCCTTTTGGGAGCGGAATCAAGGCGTCGAAAAGTCTTCGGTTCCAGTCTCGGGCACCAACCCAGTAAACTTCTTTGGAGATTTTGGCTATGTTTCTCCAGTTCATCATGGGTCTCCTCAATTTGTAGCGTATGACAATTGTAATAAAGTATATTTATGTCTTTCGACAAACTATAACCGAGGCATCCATCAATGTTGGTTCCCTGCGAAGTAGCAATAAAATGCATTCTTCCTGCAGTGAGGGCTATGTTAGCCAAAGAACTCATGACAAAGTATGAGCTGAAACAAGCGAAAGCAGCCAAACTCCTCGGAGTCAGCCAACCAGCAGTAAGTCTATATTACAGAGAAATGCGAGGAAAAGCTCTCGACCTAGAACCGGACAAGGAGGTTAAGATTTTAATAGAAAAATTAGCAGCATCACTAGCAGAAGGCAACGTATCCCATAAAGCCTTCATTCCAATGTTTTGCGAAATTTGCAGAACGATCAGGGCAAAAGGCTTGATGTGTAAACTGCATAAAGCATTTGACCCGGCAATTAACATTGAAGAATGCGAACTCTGCTCGCTAATAGCACCTAAGTGCATATAAAGAAAAAGGAAGATACATGTTTGTTCAGAGGTGATGATATGCCACCGCATTGTGATACGATGGACGGACCAGTTGTAAAAGCTGCAAAAATAGCTTTAGAAAAAAGGAATGTCAATTTCATACTCCCTTGGGTTCCGAAAAAGGCTGAGACTGAATTGAAGGAGACTTTTGAAAAACTCTTCATGCACGAAGATTAGGAAAGAACGCTGCTGAAGTGGCTGATTATTGGCTCTTTGAAACCGCTGTGCGTTTGCATAGAGAAGGCGAAGGTGCACCTTATACTGGACTGAAACCAGCAGGACTTGATTGGGGTCCAGTAGTGCCAAGAGCGGAAAAAGCCATTGAAAAAGGGAACGCAAAGGAAGTAATAGATTTAATTCTGCACACTGTTGAGGAGGAACTTCAGGAAAGGTTCAAGTATGCCATGGCTAAAAAGAGATATGACGCGAATAATGTGGATGCTGCAAGAGAGTACGTCCAAGCAATGCTTGGTTTCGTTCTATACTCGCATCACTTATACGCGTACGTGAAGGGCGGCGGAGAACATGGCGAAGAAGGAATGAAGGGGCACGAGCATTAACTGTAGGCAGGCTTAGATGATAGAGCACGCCACTGAAACGCGCGGCATTAAAATCGCTTTGATAAGCTATTTGATACTTGTCGCTTTGCAGTTGGTAACCTATGTCTTTACCAACATTCTAGTGTTATTAGCACAAGCATTAGAAATGTTGAGTGATGTATTAATCTCCTCCTTTCTTTTGCTGTCCGCCTATTGGTCGCGCAAACCCGCAGACGAATTTCACATGTTTGGGCACGGAAGAGCCCAAAACGTCGCTGCACTGGTCTTAGCCACAATTCTAGTATCTTTCATGAGCATTGAAACGTTCCGAGAAGCCATTCCAAAATTCTTCCAATCTCAAGAGGCTAGCGAATTTCAGAACATAGATTTGGCATTAATGGTTATATTGGTAGGCATGTTTGTGATAGCTATACCTACAATAGACATTCTAAGAGTGAAAGTATCTGGTGCTTCAGTAAAAGCTCAACTGATTGCGCTTCTCAAAGATGAGTTTTCTTATGTTGCCGCGTTGATTGCCGTAATTCTCGTTGCTCAAGGATATTACCTAGCTGACCCTCTAGCCTCCACAATCGTAGCCGCAATTATAGCATTCAGCGGCCTATACCTCTTTAAAGACAACGTTCATTATCTCTTGGGCAAAGCACCTAGTGCTCAGTTCTTGGAAAAAGTGGAATCAACAGCAAAGTCGGTGAAAGGCGTTCTAGGCGTCCATGACTTGGAGGTGAATATGTGGGACCAAATCTTGTTCACGCAGGTCTCCACATTGAGGTCGCAAAAGGCATGCCAATAGAAGAAGCGGACAGAATAGCGGAAGAGGTTAAAGAAAAAGTCAGCCGAGAAACAGGCTGTCAGCACTGTGTAATCCACGTAGACCCAACGAATAATTAAACCAAACAAAAGATACAGGAGGTGAAAGAATGTTTGTGAATCTAGTTGAATTCCCACCAATTAAGTAAAGGAAAAGACGAAGAATTCAGAAAATGGTTCGAATGGTCAAACACTGTTTACGAGAAATTTGACAGGTTCATATCAAGACGACTACTGAAATCTAACAAGGGAAAGAAGAACTATGTTGCGATTGTGGAACATGAAAGCGAAAAAACTTATATAGCTATGCACTTAAGCAATGAACGGCAAAAGGCATGGGCAAAAGCGGAGTCTTTACTAGATGGGTCTCCTTCACCTCATTTTTACAAGGTAGTAATTAGTTCAAAGAAGAGAATAAAGCAAGGATTAAGTCACGCTTCTTTTCTTTCTACCAGTTTCGGTTAGTGGCAAGCCTAAAATTAGCATCAATTCCCCCAATATGGCTAATATGAGCATCGACCATGAAAACGAACCTGTCAAATCTCTTATATATCCCACTATGGTTGGCATGAAGAATGAACCGAGATTTCCGATAGAAGACACTAATCCAACTGTGCTTCCTACGAGGGCGGCTGTCTGCGGCAACTCCGCTGGCATCGTGAGAACTATTGTCAAAACACCTATTGTGCAGAAGCCCACAAAGAAAGCGGAAAACCATAAGACAGGTCCGCTAACCACTCCTGTGGCGTAGATGGCTGGACCACTAACAAGCCCCAAGAAGAGTATAAAGGGTTTCTTCAGTCCTATCTTGTCAGACAAAGCGCCCACTGCAAAAGACGCGACAAATAACCCAAGTGGCAACATGGAGGTTATCAATCCCGCGTCGGCTGATGAGACACCTTCCGCCTCCAGTATGGAAGGCAACCATACAAGGATGGTATCGTAACATGCAAAAGCTGCGAGAAACAGACCTGTAATCAGCCAAACTTGTCCAGTTTTCAATAAAGTCACAAAATTTTTCCCTAAAGAGGAATTGGAACGCAGTTTATCCCTTTGTGGTTTTTCGTGGTTTTGCCGGTTTTCTTTTGCGAGAATCCACCAAGCAGCTGTGAGAATTAGCGTCCAAATTCCATAGGCATAGAAAACGTTTCTCCAACTGCCGAACAACACCAACAAGTATGGAGTACCGCTAAGCGCTATTACGTCACCTATAGCATAGCCTGAAATTGAAAATCCCATTGCGAAACCAGCTTTTTCGGGCGGAAACCACACAGCGACCAACTTAGGCAAGCATGGCATGCTTGCCGCAAGCCCAACTCCAAGGAAAAGCTGGAAAACCAAGAGTGTTTCATAATTAATGGCGACGCCTCTAAGAAGACCGAAGACTCCCAAGAATGTTAATGCCAAACCAGCACCTACTTTAACCCCCAAACGGTCAACCGCCATGCCCCATGGAATCCGCAGTATTATGAGGGCGAGAACGCTAATAGAGAAGATAAAGCCAGCTTCAGCGTATGTCAATTGCATTTCGAGGATTATGGGTTCTTTCAACTGCGAGTAAGAGAAGAGAAGAAGATGCACAGTTAAAGATGTCAGAAAGGCTAGAATCAACATAAGCCACTGGAGACTGTTGGATCGCATTCGAAGCGCCCTCAAACAGCAGTTAATATTTTACATTTCTAAATGATAATCCTTTATAATGTCGACGCTAATCAAAGCATGGTGAACCATAAGCTATGGGCTATTTAGCCGCATGGAAAGTTCTAGAAGAAATGATCGCCGATTTTCGCGAAAAAGGAATAGCTACCCCATCAGAAGTTATGAGTGATTTAAAGTCTGCAAAAACTTTGATTAATGTTCTAAAGGCTGATCCATGCCGAGCAGACACAAGCCAAAAGATTGAAGAGTACCTTCTCAATGTGGAATCATACCTTGTTTCTGAAGGAGAGAAGAGATTCGGAACAGAATATGTTCAGGGATGGCTTAAACGGTTGGACGAAGCGAGCCAAAAACCCTTTGATGAGGTGAAAGAGGCGGCAAAGTTTTTTCCGGGTCTTCCACGTGAGCAGAAATGGATCCGCGTCAAGTCTTCAACAGAATTGCCGATTGAAAAGTTGAAGGTTGCTGCTGAAGAATCAAATCTTTCATACAACGTTCAAAATGACGGTTGCTTGCTCGTTTATGGTGAAGATGAGCGCATAAAAGAATTTGTAAAGAAAATGGCTACAAAATATGGTTTGGAAACTGGAAAATACCGTTAAAACGTACATAACCGTTAAAACTTGAAGCAGCAAATATTTTTATTAAAAATCTTACAGAACTATCCGTAATAAAATATTTCAACACTTCGGAGAGGGTGAGGGCCGCAATCTAAATGCCCTATATTAAAAAAGTCGAGCTTAAAGGCTTCAAATCGTTCGGACCGCAAATCGTTAAAGTAGTCTTAGATAAGGGCTTTACAGCTATCACAGGACCAAACGGCAGCGGAAAAACAAACATTGTGGATGCAGCTTTATTCTCTTTAGGTGAATTGAGCACCAGAAGGCTTCGTGCAGAAAATGCTGCTAAACTCATTTTCCACGGGTCTGAAAAGGCTGGATTAGAAAGAGGAAAAATGGCAAAAGTGATAATCCAATTCGACAATGTTGATGGTCGCATGCCAGTTGACACCACCACTGTCACCATCTCTCGGGAAGTTTATAGAAATGGGCAAAGCGTTTACAGGCTCAACGGGAGAAGAATCTCAAGAGCGCATATTTTAGAGATTCTCTCCATGGCTGGGATAAGCTCCACTAGTCAAAACATAATTTTGCAGGGAACAATAACTCGTCTAACTGATATTTCGCCGATGGAACGTAGAAAAATCATTGAAGATCTAGTTGGAATCGTGCAGTATGACGCTGAGAAGGCAGAAGCTGAAGAAAAGCTGCGGGCGGCAGACATCTCTATACGCACTGCCATGGGCAGAATAGATGAAGTGCAAAAGAGAGTGGATGATCTAGAAAGAGAACGCAACGAGCTTTTAAGGTATAATTTTATTCAAGACGAGATAAAGAAATTTGAAACGGTCAAACTTTCGCATGGCATGGCGCAAATACAAGAGAAAGTAAAGGGAGTCACCTCGCAAGCAGATAAAGTAAGAAGTGTAGTTGAAAAGCTAAGGCAGTTCCGCGAAGAGCGCAGGTTAAAAAGAAGAACAATTGAAGGCGAATGGCGAAAATTAAGCTCAGAAATCGTTGAAGAAGGCGGTTCACAAGTATTAAAGGTCCAAATCAGAATAGGTGAACTTAAATCAAAACTCACAGAATTAACGACCAAAATAACTTCTGGAAAAACAAGCCTCGAAGGCTTAAAGCGCATTAGAGAGAACAATCTTCAACAATACCAATCAATCCGAAAGGAAATCCATGAAAATCGCCTCAAAATCAAACAATTAAGAAGCGGATATCAAGGAATTTCCGACCAGACAACAGCAAAACAAACCGAACACGATGCACTTATGAACGAAACTGCTCAACTTTGGGAGAATCTTGGAGAAAACAGCAAAAGAATCCGTGAAACTGAGCAGCAACTTGACAATCACTACAAGAGGCTTACATACCTGAGGTCTGAGCATGTGAAGAGCCAGACAGCAATCAAAATCCGCACAAGAAGACTCAACGACTTAAAAGACCGCAAAGAAAGATTTGCCGCAACATTAAGTGAGCTTGAAAAATCATTCACTGAGCTTGAAAAAGTGCAAAAGGAACAGAAAACACAGCTTAAAAACCTAGAGCGGATGCTTGACCGAAGAATCGCCCAAAAAGAAGCAGTAGAAAGAGAAATAGCCGAAGCAGGAAAAATAGCCGACTCAGCCCGGGCAGCAGTCATAGAATTTGTTACGCAGAGAGAGCTTGCGGAAACTGTTGCTGCAGAAGAGAAAGCCTTGCGGAGCATAGAAGAGCTAGGCGATTTGGGCGTTATTTCAGGCGTTTATGGTAGACTTCGCAGTCTGATAAAAATTGACAAATCCTACCAGAGAGCAATAGAGGCTGCTGCGGCAGGATGGCTTGACGCAATAGTTGTAAAGGATTTTGACGCAGCCTTCACTTGCACTGAAACCTTGAGAAGGATGAAGCTTGGGAGAATAAAGATAATTCCACTTCAAGGACCATCGAATCCTAAATCCTTGAAAATTCCGGAAAAAGAAGGCGTGAACGGCGCAGTTCCATTCTTCATGAAGTATGAGAAGCATTATGAACCAGCAGTTCATTTCGTCTTCGGCGACACGATAATTGTTTCGGATGATAAAACTGCCTTTGCCCTATCTAGCGAAGGCTACCGTGCAGTCACAATAAACGGAGACCTTTATGAGATAGGCGGCGCCTTTGAAGGCGGCTATTATAGGGCTCCGATAGATTTTTCCACAATTATACCCAGTGAAGCGGCTATCAAAAGCCTCGATGAAGCCGTCAATGCCCTTCAGCAGCACCTTTCTAGAAGAGCCGGCGATGTGACCTCTTTTGAGGAGGAAATCGATAGGACTCGTATTGAGATTGCTCGTTTGTCAGAGGCTATAATGACTCTTGACAGAGAATTATCCAGAGTTAAACGAAGCGTAAAAAGAACAAGAAGCAATGTAAGACGAGTAGATAATCAGGTTGCACGGCTTGAAAAGGAAGTTGAAAATGAAAAGACACAAATTTGGTTGCACAGAGCTGAAAGAAGCTCCATCCAGAAGGAAATGCGAAAGCTTCAATATGAACTAGCCACGCTAAGACGCAAAACAGACCCTAGCCACATCCAAGAATTGGAAGTCAAGAGAGAAAAACTCGCCGAGGAAATCATCACTTTAAGGCAGAAACTAGGCACTATTCAAACAGAGATCTCAACGCTTCAGTCTCAATTTGACAATGTTTTAAGAGTTGGGTATCAGAACGCCAAAATTCAACTTTCAAAAGTTGAACAGCAATTAAGAAAGGTTGAGAAAGAAGTTGAAGGTGCATTACAGGACCGAGAATCACTGAAGCAAGAGCTTGCTGAACTGGAGAAAAGCCGCGTCGAGCTTTCCAAAACTGTTTTGTCTGCGAGGGAAGAAGCCAAAAAATTCACCGCGCAAATAGATGGCATAGACAAAGAACTCCAGAAGCTTGATTCGGAATATGAGCAGACTGACCGTTTGTTAAACCAGCTTCAGCTTAGCATTCAAACATCCTTGCTTCAGCTTGAACAGTATCGAAACCAGCTTAGACAGTTTGGCTATGAACAACCGCTGGAAGTAACGCCAAAACAGGTTGAAGAAGCCGAGACATCAATGAGGATGATGCAGTTTGAACTTGAAAGGATAGGCGCCGTGAACCAACTAGCCCTATCCCATTATGCTGAGCAAATTTCACGTTACAGAGAACTTTCGTTGAGGCTAAATGAACTTGAAAGAGAAAAACAAGCCATAGTGCAGTTTATGGACGAAATTGAACGCAAGAAGCGCAAGGTCTTCACAGATGCCTTCGAAAAAATCAATAGCAATCTGGGAAGGTACTTCTCAAAGCTCACCGGAGGCGGGAATGCCACACTAAAACTTGAAAACCTTGAAGAACCCTTCTCAGGCGGCATTGACATGATTGTCCAGTTTCCCAATAAACCTTCAATAGTTGTTAGCGGAGCCAGCGGTGGTGAACGTTCAGTTGCTGCTGTTGCCTTCATATTTGCCCTAAAAGAGTTTACTCCCGCATCCTTCTACATACTAGACGAAATAGATGCCCATTTAGATGCTTTCCATGTTTCAAAACTTGCTGACCTCCTCTTGGAAGAATCGGAAAAAACGCAGTTCATAGTCATCACTCTAAAACCTGAAATGGTGAACAAAGCCCAGAAAGTTTACGGGGTCTATGAACGCAACGGGGTCTCAAATGTCATTTCAGCAAAATTCCTAGAGGTGCCAAGCTAATGGCTTCTGTAGTCATCAGAAAGCCTTTCTATCTACGTCCTCCATGGAACATCCTCTTCGAGTTTCACAAGCTGGAAAAGCTTACGCCTTGGAACGTTAATATTGCCTATTTGCTTACAACGTTTCTTGAAGAAATGGAAAAGAGTGGGCAAGTGGATTTTAGGGCCTCAGGCGTGGTTTTAGATTCTTCAGCCCTCATATATTTGATGAAGTCGAAGCTTCTGCTGAAACTTGAAGAACCATTAGCACTGCCTAAGCCTCCGCAAGACTTTCTTCCTCCGCCCCTATTTTTGCCGCTTAGACATGAATTGACTTCAACAACCATAAAGCATCTGCTGGAAGTATTGGACGAAGTTTTGAAAGGTGAAAAACTTGTCAGCTTTGGAAAAGCTGTTTCAGAGCCAATTCTTCCAACACCTTCTGAAATTCTGCCGCAATTCGAAGTATATCTCATGGAAATTGAGCTACAGATGGAAAAACTCTATACTTCTCTTTCTGAAAGAGTTAAAGGCGCGGGGATAATAGAGTTTTCAGCTCTCATAAAAGAGACGAGGCGACTGGAAGCCATACGCATGTTCATCTTGCTACTATTTTTGGTACAGGATGGAAGAGTAAACTTATGGCAAGATGAGGAAACCGAGGAGATATACATAACTGTTGGTGATCTGACCCTTGCAGAAGTC
>Ga0315314_1001380_pt1 | contig 22106 bp, 19 predicted proteins | sample TDP9_MG_FD_203631 | JGI IMG/M metagenome (GOLD analysis project Ga0315314, IMG submission 203631) | Freshwater sediment microbial communities from Lake Towuti, South Sulawesi, Indonesia - TDP9 | ecosystem: Environmental > Aquatic > Freshwater > Lake > Sediment | place: Indonesia: South Sulawesi... | reverse complement strand
AGCCATTGAAACTTTACAGAATGAGGGGATTTCTGTGGTAATATCGCCCACTATCTCGCAGCTTAACCAACATGAAATCGTTGACTTTACAAAGTATTTTACCAAGCGAGGCGTACCCGTTCTATATTGTCTATACTCCTATGATTATCCAACCGATAATCGATTGTTCGGTATAGGAAAAAAGATCGACGAGTTTGAACCTACTGATAGGGCGTCTTTGGCAAAGGTGTGCGATGAGCTTATCGAGTTAAAAAGGAAACAACCAGGGATTTTCATAACAACAAAAGTATTGAACGCTCTGAAACAGTTTTCTCTAAATGGACAGCGAACATGGAAATGTGAAGCCCTAAGAGGCTTCTTTATAGTTGATCATCTTGGCAGAGTGGCTGGTTGCCACCTCCGTCAACCAGTAACCTCGATATTTGAGTTACCTGACCATTGGAACAGCGAAGGCTTCGAGAACCTTAGAAGAGAATACAGCAAATGTGACAGATGCACCTATCTTTGCTACATCGTCTACTCCCTTCATGCGAGCATACTGGGCAACTTAGAAATCATTCAAGACCAATGGAAAAATGTCAGGTTGTTATCCAAAAACGCTATTCGATAAGAAGAAGCCACACCGGGATTACGTGAATAAGACATCATCAATGCGATGAGTTGTCAACTAGGTAAAAGGTTGAGTTCAACCTGGTAAACACGGGTTGGACCTGATTTGAAGACTGGTTTGAGAAAGTTGTACTGATCAAAAACAGCTGCGTATTGCGCTGGTGTGAAGGGTTTGATGTAGTAACCGTGGCGTTCTCCGTACAGTTGATAGCCCAGTTCAGAGGTTGAGAAAACGTATTTTACGTCATACTTTCTTAACATGGTCACGATGTATTCTGTGTTTGAGGGGTTCTTCCACACTTCGAGAAGCTCATCGAAACGCTTTTCATAGACATACTGGGTCCACAAGTGATGAGTTATGTTTTTAATAGAAATCGACCATAAGTACATGCTAGCATGGGAACCGTCATTCAATATCAAGTCAGCGTCGCCTACGTTTTTGTTTATCCAGTCTAAGGCAGCGAAGTCATCTGCAGTCCAAGGGGTTTTGGCGAACCCGAAGTATCCGTACAAGAAGGGAGCAAAAGCAACAATCAACATTACGCCCACTGCCGCTGTCACTATCATTTGCCGATTAACCCTTATGTCTCTGCTACCAATTCGAAAACTGAAATTCTTGGTTGAGAGTGATTTACGAGTCTTTAGCATGCCATCTACTGCTATCAGGATCAACGGGCCTGCCAGGAGAGAAATGATGATAACGCTTCGAGCAGGAAGGATAACGAAGACGAATTGAAAAATCGTCTCGCTCAAAGAGACAAAGACCAGGGTTCCAACTGCCAAATAAAGCAGTGGCAAGTCAAGTCTCTTGTTCCTCAATGCAAAATTTATTGCTATTGGATATGCGATTAGAGCCATGACCCCGTTGACGTTGTCGAAAAAGAATGAGGGCGAAAGAAAGTAGGATTGCTTCGTTACCATATAGCTTACTCCTGGGCCTCCTGGAAAATATGTGCCTTTCAGATAGGAAATCAACATGTTGACGGTGTAGCTGTTCGAGGAAACCAGATTGTACAGAAAGGCGATTGCTGATAGGGTGATGACAACTATGACGATTTTGGACACGAGACTGAGATTAAGGTGTCTTGAAAACAGAACAAATTGTTCCCAGACTAGCTTGCGTCGAGCAGACAACACTATGAGGGTGTAGGTTATGGTCAGCAATGCAAATGAAGGGTATGTGGGAATCAGTGAAATACTTATGATGAGACCTGCGATCAGGGTGCGGACCACGTTTTTGGGGTCTTTTGCGCCATCTTTCAGGCTGAGAAGAACCACAATGTTTGCGAATGTGAGTGTGATGAGAAAACCCGTTAGGCTAGGATAAGGACCATTGAAAAAGTATCCCACGACCCACTTCTCCGTATTGATAGATGGGTGAACCAACAGACTTGAGAAGAAGGCAACTGTCGAGAATATCTTTGAACCAGTGACAAAATATGTAAGGCTGTACAACAGCTGAGGAATTAGAATTATTACAGATGCTCCCATCAAAAGCACTCCTTCAGCGGGGTACAATCTCATTAAAGTGTTTAAGGTTGCGGTCGCCGCAGGGAAACCTGGCGGATAAAGTATCAAGATCGGGCTTGGTTCCATTGGCACCTTACCTGCCTGCCCAATCAGGGTCGTTAGTGGGCCGATTCCAGTTTCAATGTCTCCTGGCGAAGGCCATCCCATGAGGTCAACAATGAGCAGAAAGTAGATAGTAGTTGTGATGAAGAGGATGAGGGGAAGAGCTGCTTCGAGGAGTCTATCTCCGGAAAGGGAAAAGCGAGGTAAGAATTGTTTGTCTTTGCTGATTGTAGCCTTGAGACTCCAAGCTAGGTAAACCACAGAAACGAGTAGCACTGCAAAGACTGTGAGTATGCTTACTTTCAGAAACGCCACTACGAGGAAGATCGGTATCAAGATGGTGATGCCAAAGGCGGTGTAAAGCGGCAGTCTAACAAAAAACGAATAGGAGGACAATCTCTGACCTAGAAGACGATGGAGACCAGCATAGCCAACAAGCAACGAAACACCGAAAATGGTTGCTACACCCACCAGCGCTGAATAGAAGTTTATCATCTAAGTCACTTTAAGTATGTACTGAAGTCTCTCTCTAAACTTCACCGGGACTTATATTCTTAACGCAAAGTATGCTTGATGCTTTGTTAGGAGTGAAGTAAACTAGGCAAATTAGAGGGAGAAACCATGCGAGAAATCGACCCTTAGGAATTAGGGGAATGATAGGCAATTCGCCAATGACTTTGTATCCTTGCTTTCTAAATTCACCTGGACTCCATACCGACTTATGAATCTGAAAAACATTGCCATCAAATTCATCGAGGTCAAACTCTTTTGAGCTTAACCTAAAAGGAATAACGGGGGTAGAGATAATTACCTGTCTTCGTGCGATTTCTTCCAGGTCGTTAATCAGTTGCAAACCGTCATTCTTCTCTAGATGTTCAATTACTTCAATACACAGAATTGAATCAAAACTCTTCTTTCTAAAAGGTAAATACCTAATGTCGCTGATGACACAATCATCGTAGACTTTTTCTTCTTTACAATATTTGGCACATGACGCAAAGATTTCTACACCTATTCTGAAAGATCTCTTTCTGTGTAAGTTTATCGCTCGTGTCACCTCACCTTTTCCACAACCTATGTCCAAAATCGAAGAAGATTTCTTATCTAGGAAACTCCAGACTATGCCTCTGAATGGCGAGAAAGGCAAAAAATATGAGATATCCCGTAAAAGATCAAAAGCTTTCATGATTACTAACCCCACTTTCATAGCGCTTAGTTTATGGGTTCTTAACCTCTTGATATACACGCGAATAACGTCTCTATTCCTCTCATGCGAAGAGGGTTGAAAATTTTCCCAATGAGCAAATTAAAGCGATATATCATCAAATCAAGCATTCTTCTCAAAACGGTTTTCTGCTTGAGCCATTCAAAGTGAACCACGATGGCTGTTAGATAATTATGTATTCCCAAGATTTCCAAAGCGTGAAATTGCTCATTTCGCAGTTTCTCAATAAGCTCGTATGAGCTAAACTGGTGAATGTGTCCTCCTTCACCTTTAGCCTTTAGAACTGGTAACGAACTTGGGAGGCGGTGGACAAATGATGTAATAGAGGACTTAATTGTGGGAACAGACAATAACAAGATTCCCTTCTTTTTGACAACCCTTTTAATCTCCCTGATCGCCCACAAAGGCTCAGGCAAGTGCTCTAACACGTCCAAGCAAAGCACTAGGCTGAAACACTTGTCCCTAAAAGGCAGTCTCTCAGCATCTGCCTCTACATATTCTGTTCTCGTCGCGTGCTCGTGACTGTGTCGAGATGCAGCCTTAGCTTTTAATAAATAGTTCTGCGAGATATCTAATCCCACAACGAATGGCGACATGGAAACCGCGTATCTAACATAATGTCCTTCGGCGCAACCAACTTCAAGCACAGCAGACGATTCTTGCATGAATTTGTTGATCATAGTTTCTATTTTCGATCTTCGCGCGTTGTGAAACAAGAGCTCCGAAAGCAATCCTTTTCCCCAATATAAGTGCGTCTGGCAGCCAAGATCTTGGGCTTCACATTCGTAGTATTTTTTAAGAAATTTTCTGCGTGCTTCACAGTTTCTTGAAAACAATTTTGTTCTCTAGCTTTATTTCTATCCTTAATGCGTTTAAACCCTTTTCAACAAGTTGTACAGCCTGCGCCCAAATCTCGTCCCAAGTGCCAATTTCAAAAACATTCTGTCTAGCACTCGTGATTCTGTGATCACCCAAAGTAAGGATCCAACAAAATACCCCATTTTCCCTTGTAGCCAGCTCTTTCTTGCGATAGATAGACCGATTTTTATTGCTCTCTCTCGTTCTCTCGACGGGAATTCCCTAGTTTCGAAGACTGGCTTCTCAGATTTATACGAAATGCCATCTAGGAAAACTTCTTCAGGCTGCAGAAATGTTCCGTGTCTCTCGACGAATTGATATAGTTCTGTTCCAGGATAGGGAATGAGGTTATAGACATTCACTAAGACACCCGCGTGCGCGATGGATCTGGCAAAATTCAGCGTTTCCATCGCGGTTTCAAATGTTTCCGTAGGGTGCCCAATGATGAAGTTAACTGACTGACTGATGCCAATTTCACGTGTCATCTTTATGGCCTTTACCGCTTTTTCAATGGTTATTCCCTTGCGTATGGCCCTTAAAACTTCGTTGCTTCCAGATTCGATGCCATATTGGACATACTCACACCTCGCCTTCTTCATCTTAGAGAGTAGTTCCCGGTCGATTCTGTCAACACGGATTCCGTTAAATAAAAACCATTTAATCTTGAGCCCTCTCTCAATGATTAGATCACAAATCTTTTTAGCTCTGTTAAGGTCGAAACTAAAACAATCATCTTCAAAGTCAAATTGTCTCCAGCCTTTTGAATACCAATATTCTAACTCGCCTACTAGGTTTTCCGGACTGCGTGGTCTGAGTTTTTGTCCCATAGACAGTCGTACAGAACAAAAAATGCATCGATAAGGGCAACCTCGGGACGTGACAATAGGGAGACGCCTCTCTTTATAGAAAATGTATCGTTTCAATTCAAATTTCTCAAATGCTGGAAATGAAAGAGCGTCCAAATTGTTGATGTAAGGTCGATCCACGTTTTCAACTATCTTATCTCTATCCCGCCAAATTAAACCTTCGATTTCGTTGAACTTACTCTTTCCAGATTCGAGAAAGTTACACAAGTCAGGCAAGGTATATTCGCCTTCGCCCTTTACGGCAAAATCGGCCTTCATGGTTCTCATCACTTCCGAACGACATGCTGAAATGTGAGGGCCTCCGATAACAACCATACGATCTGTACTCTCTTTGATCATATTTACAAGCCTTCGTGTTGTGCCAAACTGGATACTGTAGACTGTGACACCAACCAAGTCTGGGTTGAAAAATCGAATTTTCGACAAAAGGTCCTTGAATGTATAGCCTAGCCTCATATCAACTATTTCAACATCTATTTGTCTTTGTAGTAGAACCGACGCTAAATAAGCTAGACCCAAGTGGGGTTGCATTGCTCCGGGATACTCGCCATAAGCCTTTGGTTCGATTAGCAATACTTTCACTTTAATTATCTTCCTATTTCGCATGAACCGAGTTTTCTGTTATCTTTTCCTCGCCAAGCCATAAATGCTTTTTCGGTGTGCTTTACACACTGGATCGAATAGGCAACGTTTGAGAACGTGTGCTATCGTGGATTGGTTCCAATAGATTCGTTTATCGCTATTACTGTTTATGATGTCGGGATTCAAATAGAGGTCACAAAACTTCGCTTGAACTTAATAATTTGGCGTCAGGCATACTGAATTATTAGAGCAAGTTTTTTTGTCATGATTTACTTAAGAGGAAACAAGCTGTTGCCCGTGAACTAATACGAAGATACGAACCGCCTCTGGCAATTTCGTGAGACACCTTTGTCCATCGAAACGGGTGTCCCATTATTTTTAACAGAGGAACATAGTATTCTTTGACCTCAACTTTCAGTCCACTAATAAGTCGTTCCAGATGTACATCATCATAGTACCTTTCGCGTCCAGCTATATTTCGATAATTCTGCGCATACGTTGTTGTCAGAAGAAGCTTGCCTACTTGTTTGACTGCTCTAATCATTTCCCTTATTGCGGCTAGATCCCCGCCTCCAGATCTGTGATCTCCATACTGACCCTGTCCGACATGCTCTATGGTTGACACACACAGGCAAACATCGAAGGAATTAGGGAGAAAGGGAAGATTTCTTGCGTCTGCTTTAAGAAAGTTCAGCTTGATGTGTCTAAAAGGGTATTTTCGGATGTCTGTTGCATACATTTCATGACCTTGTTTTGCTAGTTGAAGGGCAAGAGACGAATCTGAACAACCTATCTCCAACACAGACGTGGAGTCTTGCATGTGCCTTCGTGCAAATGAGTATTCCATAATCCTTTCTGAATTACCAAACAACAGAGAAGCAACAACGCGCAAGGTTTCTCTAAACCTGATTCGTGCCCTCAGGTTTGCTTTATGGAAAAACCGAATCATGATTGACCATTAATCCTTGGTTGCTAGTGCGATTTGGTCTAGGTGCCATGTTCCTTGAGAAGCATGCAGAATTGTGAACTGTATCTGGACTACTTTAGTAAGGTCTGGGTTACCATAGGTTGCGGCAGGAACCCGTAAAGGCAAAACAACAAGGCGCCAGCCAACCCAGCTGTCCACAAACCCGTACAGCATATAGTCAAATGTGGTGGGTCCTCTAACAAACAATTTAACATCCGCTCCGGTATTGTTTCCGAGCCAATAAAACGCAACAAAATCTCGCGTGCTCCAATCCATCGAACTGATAAAATAATGCACTATGGAAACGTGGGCATACGTACCACTGCCAACATTAATCCCCAAGCTATCATCTCTGCTCATCTTGTTATTCAAATCATCCCAAAGAACCGCACGCCCAACTCCTCCAGATCCTGATGCTTCGCTTCTCCAGAATTCGCTTTGCCTATCATCAGCAATATCAGTGAAGTTAAATTCTTGCAGTTTAGATGTGACCTTGTATACGCCGGCATGTTCAGTTGTGAATAAACTTTTTAGGTATGGGTTCTCATCAAAAACCAGCTTAGTTCTATTTCTAAATGGTTTCGGCTTATACGTGCCGTCGCCTCCTACGCCAACCCAGTCTAAATATCCAGACTCAGAGGTAACGAGAACATACTTGATATCATATTTGTTCACCAACTCTGAGAACAAAACATAATCATTTGGCTTTTTCCAGAAGTTATGAGCATCGACTGCCCGCTGGCGATCCTCAGCTGAGCCCAGAGTTTGATGAGATGTAACGTTCTTGATTGAAAATGACAGCAAATACAAACTCGTGTAAGAGTAATCATTCAGAATCAAATCTTTTGACCCGATGTTTTCGTGCACCCACAAGAAAACACTGTAGTCTTCACTCTGTCTGGTAAGTCCAAACCAACTGTATGGAGTCTGCCCAAGCGTAACATTAGAGATTAAACCAGGACCAAAAGCCGCAGATGCCAGAATCAAACAAACTACTGCAGTCCGCATCGACCGCAAGTCAATTTTCTCAATGGTACCCATAAACGATAGGGTAACAACATGCGTAACTTTCTCAGGCTCAATGCTCAACACATACCATAAGAAAACAAAAATTAACACCCAAGAAACAAGCGTAGCTATTACAATGCTTCTGGATGGTAAAATGATCGAGACAGGTGACGACAAAACATCAAACATGGATGCAAAACAAGGCGCAACAACAATGATGTCGAACAGTGCCAACGTGGTTTGAATACGCTTTAACAAAAAGAAAACTGCAATAAACATACCAACGATGACTGCAATTCCATTTTCGCTGAACAAGAAAGGGAGTTTGAGGCTGAGTATGGAAGACCTGACATAGATCTTGCCTAATTTTAGGGTAATCAAGGAAGTTATTTCAGACAAATAGTTCCAAGACAGTAAAGAAACAACTGCAAACACTGCAAGGATTATAATTACTAGAATCCACTTTCGCTTCAGAGTTGTGTAAACACTCTTGCATGATTCTTTAGGATGCCTTAGCAAGACATAAGCTATTAGGAAAAGCGTGAAAGGCGAATATGTGGCAAGTAAACTGAGTATGACGAGCAACATAAGCAACATGGAACGAGTCGAATGACGTTCTGTCTGTTGGTTTTCCTGAATAACCGCAATTACACAGAAGAGGATGACTCCAAGGAATCCGAACAGGTTTGGATATGGACCGTTGTACAAATACCCTGTCAAATAAGTGTCTAAGCCAAGGACAGGGTCTATAATGAATGTCGAAAAAAACGCTGACGCTGATAAAATTATGGAGCGTGTAATCAAATAGGTTAAACTGTACAGAAGGAGTGGAACAAGAATTAGAGCGGCAGCTGCTAATACAAACAAGCTCTCTCCTGGCAGTGCTCCAGTCAGCATTGAAAAACTTGCGGATAATACATGAAACCCAATTGGGTTATCTAATGGAGCTGGCGAGAGTGGCATGTAATCCAATCGGATTCTGCCATTGGACACAAGAAGACTTGTGATTATACCGTGTTTTATCGCGTCTCCAAACGGGGGCCACCCAAAAAAGCCAGCAACGAAGCTGAAGAGCAGAAGTGCAACCGCAAACAAAAGCAAGGGCACCGTGTTGTGAAGAGAAATCTGTTTAATGTTTGATATTCTCCATCTTTCCCTTGTTCCACCTACACGCATGAAATACGAGAAAGCTAGAAGCAGGGACAACAGGAAAACAAAAAGAGTCACGTACTGGTTGACTCCGAAAAAACCGATTACGAAAAGTGTCAAAGTCAACGTCACTAAACCTAGTGCCAAGAAAATAGGAAACTTGACGAAGAAGGGCAACTTAAGGTGCCCAAAACCCCATCGGAGTAGCAAATACCCTATGGGGAAACTAAACGCATAGACCAGCGCCACGTAAGAAACTGCAGTGACCTCGTTAATCATTTGGGAATACCTACTCGGCGCAAGCGAAATTATAGTGTGAGTGAAATTCTTGATAAAGACGCGGAGGGTTCAGCGGAATGAAATGGTCAATAACAGTGGAATCGGGGACCTTTCTTACGAGCCTTTGAACTTCTAAGCGTTTTCTCCAAACAGTTCTCAAGTTTCTCAATACCCAGATGTGCCCTGCGATAGCCCCACGGGAGTGGTCGGGTCTATAGTTTAATAGGGCAATGCCTCTCACGACTTCGAACGCCATAAGAACTGGCAAGTACTTTACCAGACTCGTCAGGCTGTAATTTTTTATCAGCGTCATCATTTTGTTTCTTGTGTTAAAGAACATGTGTCGACGCGACAACCTCAGCAAGCCGCCACTTATGCCCCTTTTGTGGTAGACTATCGATTTGGGAACAACAACTACCTTATATCCCGCCAGCCAAATCCTCCAGCTCAAATCGATGTCATGCCAATGAATAAAATAATCTGAGTCGAAAGGCTGCTTGGGGTCTGGAATCATCTTCAAAATGTCACGAAGCATCATCATAGTTGCTGTTTCAGCGTAGAATATCTCGCTTGCTTCATTGAACTCGGTATTATTCTTTTTCAAGACAAAGCTGTGGCGGTGAGGATAACCAATTGGGTCAAGGAAACACCCGACACTGTCGACCTCTCCTTTGGCATGCATTTTTAACATCTTAGGTTGGGCGGCGCCAACGGTTGGATTACACTCCATTGCATCCACAAGGGGCCTTAGCCATTCTTCGTCTGTCTCAACATCATTATCCATGAAAACTATGTATTTCGATTTGCGATTCGTTGCCACAAGCCCAGCGTTGAATTGGGCAGGCGAACCCACATCGTGATTGAAATGAATTACTTTGGTCTCCGGGAAACGTTCTCTAATCCAGCCTTCTATTCCTTCTGTTAAACAGTCGACGACCACAATCTCAATTCTGGGATAATCGCTCTTCACTAGCGATGAAAGACACCTTTGAAGATTCTCAGTGCCTCTGTGATTATTGATTATGATTGAAACCAGAGGTGAATTGCGATTCTTCATCTATCACTCATCTGTCCGCCAGCATTATAGCAGACGGCATAGATATCTATGCAGTTCTTAGTACAATTCGAATTCACTTTGAAATCATTGACTGAGAACTTTTCCACGAACGTTCTTGTTTGAAATCGATTTATGATTCTTCTCGATTTGTAAAGGTCCACCACGGCTTTTTTCAGTTTGGAGAAGACACGAAGCGACGGCAATCGGTCCATTATCAGGGTAAGTGGAAGAGTGGTGTAAATCAAAACTGGACTTTGTCTCACCCTATTACGTTCAATTGACTGAATTTCCTCGGTTCCCTCTAACCCATAGAGTTCAACTTGGTCGAAAACCTTCGTAAGCACCTTCCCAAGACCTTCACAGTCGTACTCTTTCCTGTGCTGTGGATTCCAAGTTTTCTGAAACGGCAACAAGCGCAGCTTTGAATTAGGCGTTGTGAGAACTAGTGCTCCCTTTCCTTTCAACACTCTCTTCGCCTCTGATAGATACCTCGAGCATTGCCTCGGGTCAATGTGCTCGATAACTTGAAAAGAGACTGCTGCATCGAATGAGCAATCTCTGAACGGCAGCTTGAGTCCATCAGCCAACATGAACGTCAAATTCTCCCTTTTATACTTAGCATGGCAGTTGGAAATGCCTTCTTTCCAAATGTCAATTGCCACCACATCATTTGAAAACCGCGACAAATGGTCAGCGCCGTATCCAGTGCCGCAGCCTATCTCCAACAATGAGACAGCACTCGCATACTTTTGAGCGAAGACGTACGCTGCCAAGCTCCTCAAATACAACAAGGGTTCCTCCGCCGAGTCCCACCGTTCCTTTGGGCTTAAGGGTTTCAATGTTTCTTCAGGGGCCATCATTAATCACACCAACTCCGGCATGTCTAATCATTTTTGATTACTTTCTCGTAAACCTCAAGATAATTCCTGTACATCGCGTTGGCGCTGAATTTTTCCTCAACGCTCTCTCTGCATGCGCGTCGATTGATCTCGTGTATCTCCAGAACAGCGTTGCACATTTGATCCACATCGCCGCATAGAAAGCCGTTGACACCATTTCGAATAATTTCTGTCGTAGGACCTATTGGGAAGGTTATGACCGGAGTCCCGCAAGCCAGGGCTTCCAGTTGAACTATTCCGAAAGGTTCCTGCCACAGAATTGGAAACAGTAAAGCATCTGAGTTTTTTATTATCTCGGATACTTTCAGGTATGGTATGTTGATGAAGCACTTTATGTACGGTCTGCTTTTCATTTTGTGCAGCATTTCTCGGAAGTAACCTTGATACCTTATGTCGTATAACAATGTGACCTTCAGGCAAGCATCATGTTTCGTTTCCCGCAGTTTGTCAACCACCTCTATCGCCACGTGGAGACCCTTTCTCGGATCAGCTCTTCCTGAAAAACACAGTTCGATATCGTTCAGTTTCGCGGGTTTAGCGACAAACGAGGACGGGGCGGGCTCTATTCCATTGTACACATACCCAATCAAATCCTTGCCATACATCTGTCTCTGCTGAACAAACGCAGACTTACTGATAGCAACAAGTCTTGTATTTCTCGTCATTGAAAACATTTTTGTGGTCCAAAATTTGAGCCCGTCTCTGTACGTGTAAGCTGTCCCGTGAAGAGTATTCAGGTGAGGCGTCTTCTTCAGAAAGGATAGCCCGATTCCCTCCTCAGACAAATGATTATGTATAATGTCAACTTCTGAACGTAGCTGCATCAGACTTTTCAGTGTGTGAACACAACCGTTTTTTCTTTCATAAAACCAGTTCAAAAGCCAGTTTTTCGTCTTGTGCTTAGGATTCACAAAGGAGATTACTCTGGCTTTTTCCATTTGAGTTGCTGGACCGCCCATAACGATGACTTGATGCCCGTTGTCGACCTGTTTACGGATCAGATCGTTAACAACTCTTGCAGTTCCACCCCTATTCAACGGACCGAAATACGGCGTTACTATGTGCGCGATGTTCAAGTTAGTTCACTGATGCATGTGCGTAACAGCCTTATTCTCTTGATTTGCAGGCAGATAAAGTGTTTATTCTATGCTCGCTTCGGCTTCACGTTTCTTCAGTTTTCATAGATTCATTTATCGCCAGTGCTGTTTTCAAGATGTTGTTCTTTATATTATGGGCTTTCATGAACTTGGCGAAAGTCTTCACATCGTTCGGCAAGCATCCGCCCGAGAACGGTCTGCCCCCATAAATTCCGTATTTGCCTATCCTGGGATCTAGAGACACCGCTTCGCTGACAAACCTGTCATCTATGCCCAGTTTCTGGCATAGTGCATGGATCTGGTTGAAAAACGATATTTTGGTTGCCAGGAAGGCGTTAGAGACGAGTTTTATCATCTCAGCCGTGTCGAAATCTGTCCTCATCACGGAACGGGAGATCGGAGAATAAAGCCTCTGCAGGATGTCCCCAGATTTTTTGTTCGCTTCTCCAATTACGATTCGGCTTGGATTAACGAAATCTTCAAGGGCGCTGTCTCGCCTGAGAAATTCAGGGTTGTAGCAGAGTCCAAAATGCTCGAAAAGTTTAGACCTGCGATATCCTTGCAATATCGGAATTATCATTCCTCTGCAAGTGCCTGGGAGAAGCGTGCTACGAACAACTATCAGATGGTAATCCGCCTTTCTCTGCAAGGCTTCTGCGGCACTCGTTACAGCCTTTTTGACGTATCTCAGATTTCTGTTTCCGTTGTTTGAGGCAGGGGTTTGCACACAGATGAAAGAGATAGAACTAGACGTTATGGCTTCCGAAATGTTCCGAGTTGTTTGGAATCCTTCTGACGCGAGTTTCCTCAACTTATCCATGTTTGTATCATAGAAAATGACGTCATGACCAAGCCTAGCCAAACCCTTCCCAGTGGCTGTGCCAACTACACCAGAACCTATGATGGAAACAGACGCGCTAGGCAATTAATCATCTCCTTTAGATCCGTAATTGAGACGCTCAAAGAGCAACTGATTAAGATTTTTCTTTACATTTTCCTTTTTATTAGTTGAAAAATACCAGTCTATTGTTTTCCGAAGGCCCTGTTCTATTGTGAATCTGGGTTCCCAGCTGAGCATGTTCTTAGCCCTTGTCAAATCTGCAACCCTATTAAATACGCCAAGAGGTTTCGTAGTGTCATAGTGGATTTTTTTTGGTTTCCAACTGACGATATCAAAAATCATTTCAGCGATTTCATTAATAGTTACAGATCTGTCTGTTCCTGCATTGATCGGAGTTCCATCCTCAATTTTCTCACAGGCAAGCACCATTGCATCAACAATATCTCCAACGTAAGTGAAGTTGCGCGCCTGTTTTCCCGAACCCCAAATTTCATACGGGTCCATTTCAATGAATGCCTTTGCTATTAAAGCAATTACCGCATGTGATTCGTTCTCTCGTTGTCCATACGCTGTGAAAATTCTAAGGCTAGATGCCTTCATTCCGTACTCTCTATGGTAAGCCCTCAAGCTCATTTCGCCCATTAATTTTGCCCAACCATATTCAAGATCGGCAAAAGCCTTTCTTGGAGTGAAAGGGTCAGCGTCTTCTTCTTTCAAGGAACGAGCCTTACTTTGACTTTGTAGAAAGGTCGGGTATACACAAGCCGAACTTGCGTAACAAATTCTGTCCACTCCTGTCTCATGGGCCGCTTGGAATACTATCTGATCCAAAGCCATGTTTGAGCAACACTCCGCAGGATGCGTGTCTATGTACCCACGTCCGCCGTGAGAAGCCGCAAGGTGAAAAACGATTTCCGTTTGAGATCCAATAATTTTTTTTGTAAAGTGTATGTCTCTGAGATCCCCTTTGAAAAATTCGATTTCTTTACTTACTTTCTCAAGATTTCTTAGTCTGCCACTTGAGAGATCATCAGCAACGCGGACGTTGGCCCCAAGTGACAAAAGTTTCTCAACCAGATGGCTACCGATAAACGACGCGCCCCCGGTCACTAGGACATTTTTCCGATTCCACTTCATGTTTTCACCATGCGGTTTGCTAATTTAGCGATTTCAAAATGTGAATTAGTTCACGCGCTCTGTGTTTGTGCGTATGCTCCTTCAGAACTCTCTCACGTGCACGCCTACCAATATCATTCCTATATTCATCATCTTCCAGAAGACTCTCGTAGGTATCAATGGCTTCTTGAGTGCTTCCGGCGACAATAATTTCACGACCTATATCAAACCATTTTTCCAATCCTTGGTAAGGACTCGATACCATACAACAGCTCATGGCTGCGAGCTCAAATGTTCTAGAAGTTGAGGTTGCGTAGGTTCTTGCATGGTTCTCGCGAGGAATATTCAGATTAACCTTGCTTCTACAACTATAGGTCCGCCATTCGCTAAAAGGAAGGTAAGGTATCAAAGTCGTCCGCCCCATTTTTTTAAACCCCCATCCGCTTGCCACAAACTTGTAAGGCAACACCTTGGAAGGTTCTGTGATCATCATGTCAATAGAATGTTCGCGACCCTTACTTCCACCACCAAAGAAGAACACATCTATATTCTGTACACAGTTAAGAGGACTGTAAACATCTGGATCAACTCCGAAGTGCAAGAAGAACACTTTTCGCGCGCCCAACTCAAGCAGCCTTGATAACGAACCCTCAGAAGGGATGACGAATGCGTCGTACTCTGACACATCGGCACCTATATAATAGTTAAAAGTAAAACCCTTATACTCTGGAAGAGAAGTTGGAACGTCTAAATCAAAATATACGACTGGAATGTTGTATTTGGTCTTAATGAAGCTTACGACCCCGTTCATTTGATTCAGTGGGACACCGATAAAAATCAATGCATCAATTTCTTTCTCGATCTTAAACACGCTGTCAAGGCGTGTCCTCCATTTGGAATTGTTAAGTAAGCGGGCAATCTTTGGAATAATTTTGTCATTTTGCTTTGTCAGAAAACTCGTAGTCAAGGAATTTTTTCTGAAAAGTTGTCTTAGGGAAAAATAGAGTTCGCCTTCCTTCATGCATGGGTTTTCATAGCATTTCCACCAAAGACCGCGTATTGCCCTCCCTCGATATGGAATGACAATAAGTTCGCATCCGATTTCGTATAATCCCTTGAACAGTTGCCATAAGGCTGGAGTTGCGTTATGGGGATAGTCAAGGTCGAGTGTAGAACAAACTACGAGCAGCTTCATTGGGCTGAACCTTTTGTCTGTGGTTGCATGTTTTTTTGCGCTAATCTCGTAATAGCATAGAGTGTTATGGCTGTAAAGATGGTGAAGAACCCGATTAGTATGAAGGCAATGGAAGCCAATGCGACGTTAGTTACTATTCGCCGTTCCACAGCGTAGAGCTGCAACATCCACACTCCAAACAATAAGCCACACAGCAAGGAGATAACACCAGGCACACCCAGAAAGATTAAGGGCTTCTCCTCAACCACTAACCTCAAAATTGACATGACCACGCTTGCTCCATGTCTCACCGGATTGTGCGTCGAAGTCTCCAGTCCATGATAGTTGCAAGCCGTTGGAACCTCTGCAACTGTAAGACCTTGCTTCTGGATTTCCATCAAGGATTCGACACTCGCTCCCATCCCATTTTCATAGAGTCTTAGACTCTCCAGAGCCTTTCGGCCATAAGCTCTAAAACCACTCTGGGCGTCACTGACTTTGTACTTGGAGGAGAAACCAGCTAACTTGGTGATCACCTTGATACCTAGTCTTCGAGACATTGGAACGCTGTTTTTCGTATCAGCAAAGAAACGTGATCCGATTACAACATCCGCCTTCCCTTCCAAGACTGGAATCACCAACATTGGGATTTCGCTGGGGTTGTGTTGTCCGTCAGCATCCAGCGTCACCATTACGTCGACGCCCATCTCCTTCGCTCTTCTAAACAAAGACTGTAAGGCAGTCCCATAACCGCAGTTTCTATCGTGTCTAACCACGTCCGCACCTAACCTCTCCGCTATTCTAGCTGTCCAATCGGTCGAGCCGTCGTCACAAACAACAACCCTGTCCACGTGCTTTTGAGCCAGCATAACAACCTTTGCTATAGTCTTTTCCTCGTTGTATGCTGGAATTGCTGCAATAATTACGGGGCTTCCATCTTTATTCATGTTCACATACTCGCCTAATCTGTGATATACTGGTAAACAGAAATCCTATCACTGCTAAAGACATATTTAAAATGTTTTGGAACTACGACGCCGTACCAGCCGATATCTTGATTCCACCATATCATATAGATAGGAGAGAAACTGCGCTCCAACGCTACGTCAAGAGCCTTTTCAGCGTTCATCTGATAGTAGATAATAAGGTGTCTCTTGTCCAGATACAGATCTGCCCACAACACGAGAGCTTGTTGCAGAAGAACCGCAGAGCTGTCGTTCATTCGACCATTTAACCAATCTAAGGCTTTAATGACACCATCAACATCCCTTAAAGGAATTGAGTTATACAGCATGGTTGAAGGAATATACGAATAAGTAGTGGGAATGGAAAAGACTCCAAACCTGTCAAAAAACAAAGGCGTGGATATAAAGATTGATCCAAGCGAACTGGTCAATAACAAAATTCCGAAGACGCTTCTTTTTGAAACTTTCATCTTCTTTAACCACTGCACATGTGGAACACCAAACCTGCTTTCTGTCTTCCAAACTTTTTCAATGCCATTCGCAGCATAGAACACGAAGGGGTAAACCAGCATGAGCATCCATCTGTACCATAAATCTAAGGCGAAAGTAGGTGTTATCAAAGCGTTGAAGGATCCGATAAAAAGAAGAATCGCCCAACCGTCTAGGAGTTTCTCCCTAAAGAGGCCAACTAAAACAAGAGGCATCCACGCTAGGTAAAGAAGGGCGAAGAGAGAGGTGACATGCAAAACAAGGTCGTGATATGTAGGGTAATACATGAACGGCAATTCAACCCTCAAATAATCAACCATAAAAAATAACCCTGCAGGATGCGGGTAAACAATGTCCTCAGCGAAAATTACGTTTGGCTGTGTATCGAACCGAGGAAGGAACAACATTACATAAATGCTCATCACAAAGATGAGAGACGCTGGAGAAATTGCGGCTAAGTGCCGAAGCAATCTCTTTCTCTCTCCCTTCAAAAAGCGAATTACGAGCAATCCGAAAAACACGGTAAACAGAATAACCGAGGCAAACTCGTGGCTGAAAACTATCAGTACCGAAAGTAAACCAAACCACGCGAATCCTCTCTTCGTCCCGATTTTCGATATTGAGGGCAATGCGAAGAGAAGAAGAGCTAATCCCAGCATGTTCTTATGAAAATGCCACGACAAGCCCAATGAAGCCATCGAAAACGTGAAAAAAAACGAAGCAAGCAGGGCTTTTCTTGGACTCCAGCCTAGCGCTCTGGTCGCAAAGTAGTAAATGCCACAGGAGTTAAGTGCAAATATGACTGGTACTACCAATTTGAGCACTAGAAACGGATTCTGCATGATACCGTTGAGAGGTGTCAGGATTGCATAAAGGAGCCACGTCGAAAACACCAATGTCCAGTGATGCCAGACTACTCCATCATTAATCCTGGCAGCGTAATACACTGTATCAAACCCTATGGGATACGGATATGATAAGACTTCGGGAATTGATCTAATGATAAAGCCCAAAACAAATGAAAGAATGAATGTGCTTTTATCACTGAAGTCTGTCACAAACCTTTTCAGCCAATGCAGATTCGGAATGCTAGACATCCTACTCAACAATAATTGCGATAATTTAGTCGATATTGACGGTTACGTGGCCACTCTTCGGTGTTTTTGTCCATTTTTGAGGTTTTCCTAAAAGTGCTCGCGTGTGGACGTAGAGTGACACCAACGCCAGTAGAAACCAGTCAAGATAGAATAGAGGAACGTAAACTGCGTTTTTTGGATTTTTAGATACAAACATGATTGGAGTCAATAGATTGATTGTAAGCAAGGCTACACCAATTATCTGTAGTATAGGAATGGTTGTTGGTGCTTGAACTATGCTGTAGAGAGCTCCGACATAACCTATTAGACCAAGGATCAACATTATTGGGAAAATTAGAGTTAGGAAGGCATCCAATGTCTTGCTGTTTAATGTCTTCAGTGTATCCTTGTTTTTCATGATTGCCTGCGTGTATCCTCGTAACCATTTCATGCGTTGAAATAAGAAAATCCTTAATTTTGCAGGCGCCTCAACGCCAGTATTTCCAGGCACGTACTTCACCTTGTGACCTCTCTTAGCAAGTCTCACTGAAATTTCTGTGTCTTCCGACAGCGCTTCTGAATCCCAGTATCCAACTTCTTCTAGAACATTGCGTCTAATGTATTGATTTGTTCCCAAGAGCGGAACGAAAATGTTTAACTTATCTTTTCCTAGCTGTTGAATGTTGACTACGAAATCGTTGATGACTGAGAGTCTTGTTATTAGGCTTTCGTCTGGGTTGACTGTTCTTAATTCACCTTGAACAGCGGCTACGTTAGGGTCTTGGAAATGAGGAATTATTTTGTTTAAGGTTGTGGGTTCGAGTATTGTATCGGCGTCGTAGACGGCTATTATTTCGCCTGTTGCCTCTTTGGCTGCATAGTTTATGGCTGAAGGTTTTCCGTTACTTGTGCTGCTGTGGAGGCATTTTATCAAAGAAGGATGTTTTTTAACCCATTTTTGGCATATTTGAGGCGTGTTATCAGTTGATCCGTCTTCTATTAAGATTATCTCCTTTTGTGGGTAGTCTAGATTTACTAAGGCATTGAGGAGACGTTCTATGACTTTTTCCTCATTTTTCGCAGGCACTATTATGGAGACTTTTGGCTGGTAATCGTCTGGCGGGTCTAGTGTTTCTGGATCTTCGTTTCTACGCTTTTTGATCCACTGACCAAAACCGACGATGAAAGCTGGCGTGTTATAGAACAACCACAAGCTAGATATCAACACAATTATTGTCAGCGTTATCGAGACTATGTCCACGCTACTCTGTCACACCCAGCCTTCTATTTTTTTGATATTCTGTTTTGTGCCGAATTTTGTTTCCTATCAGAGCTTATTCCGCAGCGGTTCATATTTTCTGTGCTTCTGCAGTGTTCATTTCGATTATTGCTAAATACCTACTGAATTTATGGTCTGTTGCCCACTCAGAGGCAGGTCTACAGCCCCAAACTTGGGCAATCTGGCTTATCTTGAAGGCGAGTTTTTGGCCAACTTCTCTGATTCGGCGCTCAACCTTACTTTCCATGGCGTACAAAAGCTTCTTTACAATTGCAGTCAATGCCTTCGCCAGCAAGATGCTTTGGACTCTCTTCACAACTTTTGCTGTTATATCAATACACGCCCGCTCCACTTTGTTCAGTTCTGTAAACCAAACACCACGCCGGATAGCTTTTCTCTTTATCTCAGTCAGCTTTCTTCTCGTGAGCATGGGTAGAATGAACATGTGACTAGGGATGTCCTTATCTCCGTCGTACAATAAACGTCTCGCCTCAGAACGAATTTATGGGTTGAGTCTCAGAGGATATAAGATTTACCTTAAGAAAGAGCATCGTGTCTTATCCATATTACAGTAGCGAGTTCCAATACTGGGAATCTCGATTTTACCCACTATGCTTTTATTTGTGGTTTTTCGTTTCCTTTTACGCAAGTGATGCTTTATTGTCTTCGAAGAGACAGAAGAAAAAGCTGGGGACTGAGCATCTTCAGCGCATTATTGACCTGTGTAGGTCGGTGGAGGAGAGGGGACTAGACCCTTTTCTTGTCAATATTAACGATGTTTTGACTATTGTTCGGGAGTATTTTCCTGAATGGGAATCGTTGGATGAGTTTAGTTTAGATGCTGAGGCGGTTAATCGTTTGGCTTCGGTTATCAAATTGCAGAGTGACTGGGTGTGGCATAGGTCAACTTCGCTTTACACAGACCCTTTTCTGATTGAGGAGAAACTGCGCAAATTAAGTCGAGAGAGCCTAGCTCGTTTGTTTTTGAATGTTTGGCATCCTATTGTTGAGTTGGAGCAGATTTCTTCACACAGTCTGATTGAAGCCGTCAAGTATTGGCAGAGTCTTCTTCCTTTTGATGAGCGTTGGACCAAGACAGAGGCGATGAGGACTGAGTTGGGCGCTACTACAAGGGAGGAGTTGATTACGCAGAGAATAATGGCGGAGAAGGCTTTCACAGAAGAGTTAGAGGCGTTATGGAGTGAATTGAGGCAGAGGGTTGGGGAGAGTGAAAAAATTCCTTATTGGGACTTTGTGGGCGCTGAATCCTATGAGGAAACCTCTAAACGCGCTTACATGACAAGTTTTTTGGTTACGTACGGTTACGCCACGCTTGAAGTTCGCAGATTGGAAGAGGAGATTTTCATCATACCATTCAATAAGCCTCGTTCACTGGTTGGGAAGAAGCAGGTGGTTTCGGTTCCAGTTTCGATTAGTTTCGAGGAGTGGCAGCGTTGGAGAGGGAACAAGCGCGACTGAGGAAGAAAGCCCTTTACCAGAGGAAACTCAAGCGGGCGACGCATCTTCTCTTTTATCGGAGGCATAGAAAACCAGGCGTCAAAGGCTGGGAGCTGCGAAAACGTTTGGGCTCAGACTATCCAAAGGTGTTGGGGCTTCTAGACACCTACCTAGAAAAGTTAGATTTGCAAGTTAAGACCGTGTTTGAGGGTGAAAAGCCTTCTGAGAAGGCTACACTCGAGCAGTTGGACCGCGCTCGCTTTTTTATAACTCTGCGTGGTGGTTTAACTCCGAAAGAAACCAAGCTGAGCGGTTGGCGCATCGATGATATCGCGGGTTTAGCCATGGCTATAGCGTTCATTATTTCTAAGAAAGGAAAGGCTTCACGGGACGAGGTGGAAGACCTCCTGCGTGACAAGTTGCCTGGTTGGCGTGTTGACATCAACATGGACCGTTATATCCGAGCTGGCTATTTGGCTCAGGACGAAAACAGACAGTTGTATTTAGATTGGCGAACTCGAGCTGAAGTGGACGAGAAGGCGCTTGTCGACTTGTTGCTCACGGTTGAGGGTGAAAAGAAAGAGAAGGCTGAATGAAGCTGCTCTAACGAGCTTTTCTGTAGATTAAAACTATGACCAACGCCACAGCTAGGACTCCGAGGATTAGGAAGGGACTGTTAAGAAGCTGGTCTTCGAAGCGGGGCGGCGTATCATAAAAAATGGTGTCTCCCTGAACCCGAATGCTTGAGGCTGATGCAGGCAGAACGAGATAAAAGAACATGTCTAACATGCCTGTTTGCTTGTTTTCATAGTAAAAGGTTGTAGCATTGGTTTTTTGCCACTCCTCTACAGGCTTGGATAAGTGTTCAGCAAAATCTACTGAGAAATTGCCCGTAAGGTCAACTTGAAACTTTCTCCATTCTGTCTTAACTTGGTAGGTGCGTTTCATTGTTGTTCCATTAATTGTGAAACTTATGATGTCTGAGCCGCCTAGAAAGAATGATATCTGAATAGCTCGGTTGGCAGCGTCGTAGATGTTGGTCTCTGGTCCTAACCACCAGCTTATTAGGTCATGGTCTTTCTGTTGCATGCTTTTCAGTATAGTTTCTGGAATGGTTGTAATGTTAAACTGAGTATTAGCTTCAATTTGGTTGTAAAGTGTCTGGTCGAGGTTTTCGAAGTTATAAGTTATGAAAATACTGTCGTCCACTCTAGCCTCGGTTGTAATTGAAGCGTTAACTGGAAGCACTATCGACAGAATTAGAATTGTGATTAGATTGGCGCAGGCAATTTTCCTCATGGGTTGTTCTCCAACTTTGAGCAGTTTATTGTTTCAAACGCAATAGGCGTTATAGGTTTTAAATGTTGTTGCATGTACTAGCGGATGTCGACATCGTTGTAACGGAAAGCCGCTAGAAAAAGCTTTGCGGGAGAGGTTCCAAAAAATAGGGAACTGAAATATCTTTGAGCTCTTTCCTTAACTTTCTGATAGTTCGTTTGTTTGACCCTACTTCTTCTTTGCAGCCTTCTTTGCGTGCTCG
>Ga0315314_1001379_pt1 | contig 22119 bp, 27 predicted proteins | sample TDP9_MG_FD_203631 | JGI IMG/M metagenome (GOLD analysis project Ga0315314, IMG submission 203631) | Freshwater sediment microbial communities from Lake Towuti, South Sulawesi, Indonesia - TDP9 | ecosystem: Environmental > Aquatic > Freshwater > Lake > Sediment | place: Indonesia: South Sulawesi... | reverse complement strand
CCATACTTCTCCTCGAATCGGCGCGTAATGTAGCGCTTGTCCGGCTCTAGATCGTTTTGCGGTTCAACAGAGGCTTCACCCTGAATCATGACTCCCTTATTCTCAAGCGGGTTGACATGGTCTCTCATATCCACCGCGAAACAGACCTTGGGGTTCAGTTGTAGGTTTCGAACCTTCTTGGAGTCGCTGGAGAAGAGAAAGTAGGCATGACATCTAGTTGGGTCGAAGACAAAGAACACTGGGACGACGTGCGGTCCATTCTCGATATCCGTGGTGCAGAAATAGGCAAAGGATTCTTCGATTAGAATACGCTGCGCCATTTTCAGGGCTTGACTCATCTTGTTCATTTCCTCAGAATCATGGGCTTTGCCTCTCTCATGTAGCTGAACCGTTCGACGCGGATCTCGACTAGGAGTCTGCTGATGAAGAGGGTAGTCCTCCAAGGCTTTGGGAGGAAATTCTTCTTGATGGCGTAGAATGCAGCGTACTTGGGATACTTCTTCAAGAGCAGGGAACGCACTCTTAGAGTCCTTCTCAGGCGGCGGAGCACGTCAAGGATTCCATAAATCCTAGCTGTCCCCTTGATGAGTACAGCTCTGTTGTTTGTTAGATTGCCCGGGTCCCGAATATCGACCAAGAATGCAACCCTTTGGTTCTCTCTGATGTTCGTCAGCTTCCTTGCAACCTTTGAGAGGGTGAGAAAGATGCCAACTCCATCCCAGACGAATATCACGGGTGTCACGTGAGGGAGACCGCGGGCGTCCGATGTCCCCAGATACCCGAAGTATCCCTCCCCTAGCAACCAGCTGACTTCCGCGGGTAGTGGTGTGGCGGGACGCCGTTGTAGAGTCAATTCGTTCCCAGCCCAAGTGCGATAGTGTGTGCTTTATTCTCATAAGTATCATAAGATTTGAATATGACGTATGTTATCTCCACGCCGAGGAGAAGTACCCAGAATGGGCCTAAACGTCGGCTTTGCCAAGACAATAGATGTGAGAGGACTCTTCTGTCCCGAGCCAGTCTTCAGAACGAAGGTCGAGATTGAATCGCTCAAGGTCGGCGAGTGCCTGGAGGTCTTGGCCGATGATCCAGCCGCCGAGGAGGACATCACTCGTTGGGCCAAGAGGACGGGTCAGGAACTTCTCTCATTCCGAAGAGACGGCAAGAACCTGACGTTCGTCATCAGGAGGACCAAGTAGGATTGGCTGAGAAAGGGAAGCGGCTGCTTTTCGTTCAGACGAGCGGGACGGACACACCCGAGCGACTGTACGCGCCCTTCATCTTGGCCAGCACTGCAAGAGCGATGGATTTGGACGCCACCATCTACTTCCTGATCAAGGGTGTTACAGTCGTCAAGAAAGGCGAGGCTGAGAAGGTCAAGATGGGAGGCTTTCCCAGCCTCAGGGAGGTCATGAATCAGGCAATCAAGGCCGGGGTCAGGTTCATGGTCTGCGAGCAGAGCTGCATGCTCCTTGGACTTGATAGGGGCGACTTCATCGACGAGGCAAAAGTGGTCGGCGCTGCAACCCTGAACGATCTTGTCCTGGAATCTGACGGCGTCCAGTACTTCTAACTCAACACCCGACTCCAGAGGGCACCCACAACCAATGAACGCCGCAATACAACTCAACAAGACTCTCCTGACGAGAATCGGAAACACGCCGTTAGTGCGGCTTCACGGATACAATGGCAAATCCGTGCGCATACATGCAAAGCTGGAGTGGTACAATCCCTTCGGCTCGCTCAAGGACAGGGCCGCGTACTGGATGATCAGGTCAGCGGAAAGGTCGGGCAAGCTCAGGCCCAATGGTACCATCATAATCGAGCCGACCTCAGGGAACACAGGCATAGCGCTCGCAGGCATCTCAAGCCTGCTCGGATACAGAGTTCAGGCTATCGTGCCTAGAAAGGTAAGCAGCGAGACCAAGACGATCTTGAGAGCTGAGGGCGCGGAGCTCTTAGAGACTGAGGACGATCTCTGTCCCCGGTTTGGAAAGGGCACAGATCAATCCATAGCATTGGCTCAGGCGATTGTGAAAGGTCACCCAGATCGCTACTACATGCCCAATCAGTACGAGAATGAAGCCAACTTCCTCGCGCACTACGAGGGAACCGGACCGGAGATCTGGCGCGCAACAAGAGGCAAACTGACTCACCTTTTCGCCGGGATTGGCACGGGAGGAACGGTCACCGGAGCCGGCCTTTACCTGAAGGAAAGGAATCCACGGATCAAGATTTGCGCCGTGGAGGCCGAGAGGAATCACCACCTCCAAGGCCTGCGAAACTTGGAAGAGTCTTCGATGCCGAAGGTATTGGAAAGGCATGCCGAGATTGTCGACGAATGGATTCGGATCAGCGATCAACAGGCCTTCGACGCCGTAAAGGAGCTGGCTAGAAATCACAACCTTCTCGTCGGACCATCGTCAGGAGCCGTCTTGGCCGCAGCCAAGGAAGCTGCAGAACGTCTCACGAGGGGAACGTTCGTGATGCTCTTCGGAGATGACGGCAGAAAGTTCATGAGTCTATACACCCAGCTCAGGGTTTTGGAAACGGACGAGTTCCGAAGTCTGTTGAGGCACGCTGACAACCTACCTCCTCTTGCATATCAGCCAGACCCTCTTTCAGCCTGACGCCGCATGAACGTTCACACTCGGCTCGATTTTGCAGCGGCCATGTGTGAACCTGAACCGAGCAAATCGCTCGAATCCTCAGGATGAGGAATGACACTTGACGGAAGAACATGACACGGGAAAAGAGATAGATCGGTGGTGTGAGGCAAGACGGGGGACGGAAAACCATGACCCAGGAACAGCTTCAGACGAGTCACCTCGCCAAAGGCAAAGAAATCGTGACGCTCGCCGGCGGCTGTTTCTGGTGTCTGGAAGCGGTATACGATGAGCTGAAGGGCGTTGACGGGGTCGTTTCAGGCTACTCTGGGGGGACAGTGCCGAATCCGTCCTATGAAATGGTCTGCACCGGAACAACTGGCCACGCCGAGGTTGTTCAGGTTACATTTGACCCGAGGGTGATCACTTACAAGGAAATCCTGGAGGTGTTCTTCGCGATTCACGATCCAACTACCCTCAACCGTCAAGGTCCGGATGTGGGTACGCAGTATCGCTCAGCCATCTTCTATCACACGCCTGAACAGAAGACGACGGCTGAGCACGTGATCGCTGAACTTGACGCTGCACATATGTGGGACAATCCAATCGTTACGGAATTGAGGCCCTTCGTAAAGTTCTATCCTGCGGAGGGCTACCACGAAGAGTACTTCCGACGAAACCCGGGTCAACCGTACTGTCGTTTGATCATCGCACCGAAGGTCGCAAAGTTCCGTAAACAATTCCTAGACAAGCTGAGGAAGACCTGACGCGAATTCGCACGAGACCTATCGCAATGACCTATGTTGCCCACGAAGACCGATCGACCAAGCAGTGATTATGGCACTCATGCATGCGATGCGGTCGTGAGTACGCGGAAGAAAACCCCTACATGGCCTGTCGAACCGGGTATGTTTTGACCCTTTTCAGCGCCGACACGCGCGTTTTGTGCCGTTCCGCCAAAAAAAATCCCACGCGAGGGATGCTCGCATGACCACCAAGGCTGTGATCATGCGTTGCGGGCACTTCCGGTGACCTCTATCGTTCCCAAATTGCTTCCCGAGGCTGCTGCCGAATCAGAATTCTAATACGGGTTCCCAACGAGAAGGTCAGTGGACTAGGCACTTCTCACACATCTTGATGACAAGCCCACCGAGTTGGAAGGCTATGGCGGCGAGCGCGCATACATGGAACTGGAAGAACATGGCTGCCAACCCCTCGCTTACCAAATGGAAGCTGCGGCATCATGTTAGACCAGGCGACATTGGATATCTGACCTATCTTCACGGAATCACGTATGCAAAAGAGTACGGGTACGACCAAACATTCGAAGCATACGTTGCTGATGGGCTTGCGGAATTCATTCGATCGTTCAATCCCGACAAAGATCGGATTTGGTTGGCAGAGGCAAACGACCAGATCATCGGCTCCATCGCCATTGTTGGCCATTCAAAGGCGAAGGCACAACTTCGCTGGTTCTTCGTCCACCCCAAGTGTCGAGGAACCGGTGTGGGAAGGGAACTGCTCAACGAAGCGCTTCAGTTCTGCAAGAACTGCAGGTACAGAACCGTGTTCCTTTGGACAACAAGCGAACTAGGCTCAGCTCAGCATCTCTACACAGATGCCGGGTTCAAGAGAACTCGGAAGAAAACGCACCGAATTTGGGGAAGGACGATCACAGAAGAAAGATATGATCTCAATTTGCGACCCGGTGTTTTGACGGGCGGCCACGGAAGACCTCTCCCGTGAGGACAAGAACCGTCACGCGCGCACCAATAGTACGTTCTGCGTGTGTGCGGGCATCAAACAGGGAGAGGATGAGGCTGCTCCTCCCGCGACGATTCAAACTCCCCAACTTAGGAACCCAGAGAAATCCGCGTGCAGGTAACTCTGATGTCGTCGTCTCTTGAATGAGAAGCGCTTCGAGAATTCTACGGTCCCAAAGACGGCGAATCGAGTCATGATACGCCGTGCTACACAATCCTGACGATGTCGAAGAAGTTGCGCAGATATTCGCGCATTTGTTCACCGAATTCGGCCTCAGAGATGTCTTCCTTGAGGCCGACCATGAATTTGTTAAAGTAGTCGAAACGCATGACGACGCTCGGTGTGATTTGATTGAGAAAACGGTTGTTGCTCAGTCTTGCTCTTTCTATCTGAGTTCCCTTTATCTTGTGTCTTTCCATGTTGCTGATTGCAAAACAGTTGTTGAGCAATATCGATGCATTGACCCATTCATCTCTTTCACGCGCGCCGCCTCTTGCGGGCTCCTCTTTGATCCAGCCTAAGAAGAATTCACCAAGCTGCTCGAGAGGAGAAGTCACGCCGCCGTAAGCCTTGAGGACTTCAAATGCTATGTCATCTGCATATAGATCCTGTATGTGGTTCATCGCCTGATGCAATACTTCCTTCTCATAGTCCTGGTCGAGGTTGTGACTGTTGATGAAAGAGCGCGCAAGACTCGCAATCAAGGGTTCGCGGTGGGATGGATGATTCGTTATGTTTCTGTATATATGCGAGAGTTCATGAGCGAGCAGGCCCTCGAGCATGGAGGATTTGACGGCAAAGCCTGAGATCACAATCACGTGGCTCTGCGACCGACGAGAGGCGTATCCCATGAAAGAGAGCCTTTCATCAACGACGACCTTGACCTCTTGATTGACCTTGAAGCCGGCCTGCTCCATAATACCCAACACGTTTCTCAACGCTTCCTCGACGCTCGGCACTGACAATTCGGTCACAGTGTGCTCGCCACTCCCAATTCCGTGATCGTCACGAGTCAAGCTTCGAAGCTACGAGGATTGAAGCGGTTGCCGTACTTGGCCAGAAAGACAAGTTCGCTTAGCGGTTTGCGGTTTTTCTTGCCAACAATCTTCTTGACTGGATATCCGAAGCCTACGATGATGCTCGGATTCAGTTCTCTTGGTATGTTGAAATGCTCACGGATCGCATCGTCCCTTACTCCCGTATAGACACCGGAGGCAACTCCGAAGTTCCATGCAGAAAGTTGCATGTCCTGAACTGCTCTACCGGCGTCGATGAGATGAAATGGATGCCGCGGATTAGTCAGCACTATCACCGCAAAGTTGGCGCGTTCAACCCAGGCTCCGGTTGTGCTGTCTTCGGCTAGCCTCTTGAGTTGATCAGGCCTCTGCACAAGGATGAACCGCCAATGCTGAACATTCATTCCGCTCCCAGTAAGTCTCGCGGCCTCAAGGATCCTCAGCTTCACGTCGGCAGGCACAGTTTTGGAAGCGAATTCACGGATATCGAGCTTAGTGGCGATGGATGTGCAAGTGTCCATGGAATCAACGACCTGACCGATCGATCAAGATGTGAAGGCCATTTGCCTGTGAGCCATATTTGATGAGCAAGCTCGCTCTTACGACCGTCCTCTACGCGAGCTCCGCTTGAATGATACACCCTGCGGTTTCCAACCATCAAGGCTATGTGACGTGGAATTGCCACATGCACAAGATCCTAGCACCGGCCTTTCTTGTTGCTTTTGCAACAATCCACGGAGTTGCAACTGTGGCAATGTGGTTCATTCCATGGTCCTCGGCCGTGTTCCATCCAATGGGCCGCGAGCCACTTGTTGCGTGATGATCATAGGACTTGAACCCTGAGGAGATCCGTTGTTCCCTGCGGGGTAGACGGATCTCCGCAGACCACGACAATCCTGCCAGCTCTGCGGGTGATGGAGCTTGCACGCGCAGCGGTCTTCGCGGCAGCGAATATCTCCGCGGTCGTTCGCAACTTTCGGACCTGATAGGGATAGACACCCCAGAGTAGCGAAAGCCTGTTCATGACCGGCGTGCTGTAAGTCAATGCGATGATGGGTACTGAAGACCTGAATTTGGACACTCTGTGCGCGGTGAGGCCGGTTCTGGTATGGGCGACGATGCAGCTAGCGTCCAGCTCATAGGCAACGTCGCACGCGGCGTAGCTGATCGCTTCCTGTGTGACCTTTCCGACAAGCGCGCGTCTACTGTCAAGCAGCGCCCTGTAGGGAAGCGCCTTCTCCGTAGCTGTTGCCACTTTCTTCATTGCCCTGACTGCTTCGACTGGGTACTTGCCGACCGCGGTTTCCTCGGAAAGCATTACCGCGTCGGTTCCGTCAATTATGGCGTTGGCAACATCGGACACTTCCGCTCGCGTGGGAGTGGGATTGTCCACCATTGATTCCAACATCTGAGTCGCGGTGACCACGGGTTTCCCGGCGGCATTTGCCTTCTCGATGATTCTCTTCTGCAGGAGAGGAATTTCATCGATCCCTGTCTCGACGCCCAAATCCCCTCGAGCAACCATCACGCCGTCCGCCTCGCGCACGATCTCGTCGAAGTTTTCCACAGCCTGCTGATTCTCGATCTTCGCTATGATCCAGGCGCGGCTACTTGCTTTCCTGGCAAAGTTGTTGGCTCGAACGACATCCCCAGCACTTGTGGTGAATGATAAGCCGACGAAATCGGCTCCGTTCTTCAAGGCTAACCGCATAAGACTGATGTCCTTGGATGTAAGGGCTCCAAGTCTCAGCCGCTTCTCAGGCAAGTTCACGCCCTTACCAGAGAACAAGGCGCCTCCCCTGATCACGCGACAGACCGCCTCACGATTCGTCGCACGCTCCACGCTGAGTTTGATGGTTCCATCTTCAAGGAAAACAGAGTCCCCCCTAACCAGCTCTCTGAGAACTGACGGATGGCTGATGGACACTAGCGTTGCACTTCCTATGACATGGCGGGCCGTCAGAGTCAGATTCGAGCCTTCTCGTATGATCACAGGCTCGGGCGAAATCTTGCCTACTCTGATCCTTGGGCCCGGGAGATCGACCAAGACGCCTATTGGAACCCTGGCTTTGGCCGCGACGACTCGAATCCGATGCAGCAGCGTCATTTGCTCCGACGCGGGACCATGCGAGAGATTGAGACGCGCGACATTCATTCCGGCCTTTGCCAGCCGCAGCAACATCTGTGTAGAGGAAGTCGCGGGGCCGATGGTGCACACAATCTTCGTCTTGGTCTTGTCAGCGGACACCAGAGACACCTGAGCGATCTAGCTAGGAGAACTTCTGGTCGGTTCGATCATATATTGGCGATAGGTTGCGTGAGCTCTGCAAAGCAATCCAAACGTGAGTCAAGCGGTCCTTGACGCGCGGTGCCTGTCTGACAGGAACTGTCACCATCATAGGAGCACTGATTCATGTGTGTGCGAACAAGGCGCTACGAAGAGATTCTCTCCGTTGTGAGCCTTCAGTCGAAGCCGAGTGTGTGGTTCTTCGTTCTAACTACGACCCGTTTCCAAACGCCTAAATTGCTCTCTGATTGTGGTCGAGACGGCGACCATGGTCTTTGGAGAGCAAACTAAACGTTGCAGAGAAGTTATGCAAGACTGCTCTCTCGAAGACCAGAGTGTCATATTATGATTACACCATCAATCCCTACACAGGTTGCCAGAACAGTTGTGTCTACTGCTATGCAAACTTCATGCGTCGTTTCTCAGGCCACATTCAGGATGCTTGGGGTAGGTTCGTTGATGTGAAAGTCAACCTACTCGAAGTGCTAGCTAGGGAGCTGCCAAGAAGGTCAGGAGGTAGAATCTGGCTCAGTAGCGTATGCGACCCGTACCAGCCCTTGGAAAAGAAGTATGAGCTGTCTCGGGGCGTCATTGAGCTTGTGTCCAGATACAGCAAATTCTCAGTCTCCATCTTGACTAAGAGCGCTCTTGTCCTTCGCGACCTCGATTCGCTTGAACACCTAAAGGACAGAGTTGATGTCGGCTTCACCATTACAACGTTCAATTCCGATGCGCAACGGATTTTCGAACCATACGCCTCACGCGTCAGTGACCGAATCGAAGCACTCAGAGGATTGAATGAAGCGGGAATAGACACATGGGTCTTCATCGCCCCGATTCTCCCACATGCGACTGAAGAAGACCTTGAACAGGGACTACGGCGCATAGCAGAAGCAGGCGTCAAGCGCCTGATGACAGACCGATACAACGCCCGCGGGATGATAATACGACAAACCCTTCAGGCGTACAAAAGATGGAGACCGAATATCGACCTCGAGAAGGTGCGTGAACTTCTCTGGCGCGGAGATGAATACTATCACCAGTTGGATGGAAGAATCGCTCAACTATGGAAAGAAGCTGCTGAAGGCTCCACGCACGAATCCGCATTCTGAAAGCTCATCATCATTTCAATAGTTGCCACTCTCTCTAAATCCGAAAACTCATCGAAGAACTACCGACGATTTTGCTTGCTTCCAGAATCAAGAGAGGAACCTGCGAGAATTTTCATTGGTGCGGCCGCCGGGATTTGAACCCGGGTTTCTTCCCTACGGCTGTAGGTCAGAAGCGGTCCGCCGGGTGTTGGCAGGCTTGCGGCGGGCGCTGTGGCGCTCGTTCCCGTCCTAGACCAGACTAGACTACGGCCGCATCGAAGCCATGAGAAAGACCGTTGAAGGCTAAAGCCTTAACGTTTCACTCATGCCATGAATGCGTCAGACGCAGCAAGAATCGGTCAATCGAACCGCTTGGACTTTCTCAACCTCAAGCCACAGTAGGGGCACATGGGCTGAAATTCCGAGAATGAGGTCTTACACTTCGGACAGTACCAGCTCATGTCCGTGACCGCGCTAGCGCAGAAACGGGATCCTCGCTTTCAACGTCTGTTTCGTTGTTGTCCGTTTAAGGCTCTCTATGAACCGTGCTGGGTTCAGGCTCTTCGGACAAGCTTCTGTGCAGTTGAAGATTGTGTGACAGCGCCAGACACCTTCTTCAGAGCTTAACACTTCGAGACGGTCGTGGAGTATGCCGTCGCGTGAGTCGGCAGCAAACCTGTAAGCTTGGAGCAGTGCCGCAGGACCCAGATACTTCTTTCCCGTCCACGCGCTCGGGCACGAAGAATAACAGGCGGCACACATTATGCAGTCGGTTGAGTCGTTTATTCTGCTTCTCTCTTTGGGAGACTGAATCCACTCCTTCTCTGGCGAGGGCTTGGTGGGCACGACGTATGGTTTGATGACCTCGTATTTCTCGAAGAACGTGGACAGATCCACCACTAAGTCTTTGATGACCGGCATGTGAGGAAGAGGCTGCACAATTATGTCGCGTCCAATCTCTGAGATCAGGGTCGAGCATGCGAGCCTGTACCAGCCGTTGATGAACATTGCACAACTACCGCAGACCGCACTTCTGCAAGAGTAGCGAAATGCAAGCGAGTAGTCCTGCGTCTCTAGCACTTGGAACAGTGCGTCCAGGACCGTTGTGTCCTTGGTTGCCTTGGCTTCGAAGGTCTGGTAGTACGGTTCCTTGCTCTTTCTTGGATCATATCGAAGGACAGTAAGAGTGACCCCGCCTTTCCAGTTCTTCATCAATACTTTCTTGCCTCCGGCTTGTACTTTGTGATCTTGACCTCCGAAAAGTCCAGCTTGGGTCCCTTCGGCGTATAATAAGCCAAAGTGTGTTTGAGGAAACGTTCATCGTCTCGCTGCGGAAAGTCCACGCGCACGTGTGCTCCTCGGCTCTCCTTTCTCGCCAGCGCTGAGGCCGTGATTATCTCGGCAAGTTCCAGCATGGCTTCGACCTCGAAGGCTCGGATCAGATCCAAGTTGAAAACCGTGTCGACATCGAGAGTTCTAAGATGAGTGAACTTATCTCTGAGCGCTCGGATCTTCTTCAAAGCCTCTTCAAGCTCCGGACCCGATCTGAACATACCCACTTTCTCCACCAGTAGGGAACGCATTTCGTCTCGCAGCGCGGCCGGATCTTCCCTTCCGTTTCCTTTACGGAACGCCTCGATTCGCTTCTGCTCTCTTGCCAGCTGCGATTCTATGACCTTCTCATCTGTGTCATTGGGGAGTGACTTGGCGAACTTTGCAGCCTTCTCGCCTGCAACCTTTCCGAAGACCACACAGTCGAGTAGCGAGTTGCCGCCGAGCCTGTTCGCTCCATGCACACTAATGCACGAGCATTCTCCGGCAGCGTACAGTCCTTTCAAGGCCGTTGCGCAATCTAGGTTGCAGTCGATACCCCCCATCGTGTAGTGCGCGGCGGGACGTATTGGGATCGGTTTCTCGATTGGATCAAGCCCAGCAAATAGTAGACAGAGCTCGCGTATGCCAGGCAGTCTCGTCATGATCTTCTCCCTGCCCAGATGTCTCAGGTCCAGGTGTACGTACGCGTTCTCGAAGCCTCGGCCCTCATCGATCTCTTTCTGAATTGAGCGGCTGACGATGTCGCGGGGAGCGAGTTCCATGGCTTTCGGTGCGTACCGTTCCATGAAGCGCTCGCCTTTGTTGTTGACAAGGTATCCGCCTTCGCCTCGCGCGCCTTCAGTGATGAGTAGGCCGCTCGGGTACAATCCTGTCGGGTGGAACTGAATGAACTCCATGTCCTTCAACGGCACGCCTGCCCGATAGGCGATCGTGATACCGTTGCCTGTGTTGATCATCGCGTTCGTGGAGACACCGTACATCCAAGCCACGCCGCCGGTCGCGAGTATCGTAGCCTTCCCGACGATCGGAACAAGCTCGCCCGTTTTGATGTTCAGCGCAATGACGCCTTTGCACGATCTCTTGTCGACTATGAGTGAGGTCACGAAATACTCCTGATACTGCTTCACGTTCCTCTTCATCGTCTGCTCGTATACGGTCTGCAGCAGATAGAGGCCCGTCCTGTCGGCGCCGTAGCAGGTTCGGGGAAAGCCGGCGCCGCCGAACGGTCGTTGAGCAATCTTTCCGTCGTCGGTTCTGCTGAAAGCGCATCCCCAGTGCTCAAACTCGAATATGCACTCGGGAGCCATCCGCGTCATCAGTTCTGCCGCGTCCTGATCGGCGAGGAAGTCGCTTCCCTTGACCGTGTCGAACGAATGCTTCTCTGGAGTGTCATCTCTGCCTGCCTCCGCGTTTCCGAGCGCGGCGTTTATTCCGCCCTGAGCCGCCTTGGTGTGCGATCTCAATGGGTGCACTCGACTTATCACGGCCGTATCAACGAACGGTGAGGCCTCTATCGCCGCTCGTAATCCTGCGAGTCCGCCGCCGACAACGATCACGTCATGCTCGAACGTCAATCAGATGCCTCCTAGCCTCCGATGATGAGCGGCCAGAGCCCATGCAGTCCGAACAGAAGGCCAGCCGCGCCCAGCAGCAACAGCAACGCCGTCGTAAATTTTCGGCCGCGGATTCCCACGTTGAAATCCATGACTATGGTTCGCACACCGTTGAGGCCATGGAACAATGCGAGCCCGAGAAGTATTAGACCGAGAATAGCTCTCAGGTATGCAGTTGCCTGCCCGAAATTGGTCAGCCACAGGTGTAATCCAAGAACCACGACCAGCAGCACTGCTGTCACTCTTTGGAACAGCCAAAGCCAAACATCCGCGTAACTTGTCCGAGTTGCGTTCAGGATCAGACCCCTCCGATCAGGGGAAGGCCATAGAAGATCATGAGGCCGCTTGTGACCACGCCGATTGCTATCACGATCCAGAAAATGGCTTTGTGCGATCGAAGACCCACGCCGACCCCTGCATCGAACAGCACGATGCGAATTCCGTTCATGCCGTGGAACGCGATTATTCCGAGCATCAAGAGATCGATGATGAGAACTGCTCGGTTCACAGACCAAAAGGGGTTCCTTAAGCCGTCGAACATCGTGAACAGCGGGCCGGTCAACGCAAGGTTCGCCTGCGAAATCGCGATCACATGAGCAACCACGAAAAGAACCAAGACGACGCCTGATACCCGCTGAACAATCCAAGCCCAGACCCCTAGACGCAAGTTTCTTGGGTTCAGTTCACCGCCTCTTCCGAAGAGCCGCGCGATCCGCTTAGTCATAGAAGATCAACCTCCCCGCGTATAGTATCACGCCGAACGTGATCAGCACGAGTCCGCTGAAGATTCCGAAGACTCGCTCCAGACCCGCGAGACCTGACGTGTAGACCCCGATTAGAAAGGCGATCTCAAACACGAAGCAGACGATCAACAATACGAGCCACCAGATCGAGATAGAAGCAGAGCGGCGCTGACCAGTCTCACTCAAACACCTTGACCCTCCGTTTGACCCTGCCCGCGCTGCGCTCGCTCGCGTATATGATTCGACCAAGAATCAAGACCGACAGTGTTGCGACGGCAAGATATCCCACACCGATTAACACTTCCGGCGTAGATGCAACTCCCTGCACAATTCTTGGAGCGAGCGATGTCAGTTGCGAGACGGCAAAGGTTGCGATCAGAAACGCAGCCACGAAGGCCAGCATCCAAAATGCTCCGACTCGCTTCGACAATATCCTACCTCTTTGCAATCTTTCTCTGTCGGTACGCCCCGAGAAGCAGAGCGGCAAGTGAAATGCCATTGACAACGCCCAGCATGGCCAGGAATCCAGGGTCTGAGAATTGGGCAACCTGACCTGGTGTGGCGTACCCGTAGGCCGTCAGGACCAGAAACTGAAATGCAACCACAAACGCGGCAGCCGTCATTAGCGGCCTGTCTCTTGGCGCACGCCCAGGTCCTCTATCGATGAACGGAACCAAGATGAGCAGTACGGCGAGGACGGACAGAAGCGCGATCCCGTAGACTGGCTGCACCTCTTGCGTCTTGAGGAACTGGTACACGCCCATGAAGTACCACTCTGGTTCCAAGATCTGAGGCGGATGCAGCGGATCATATTTCTCCGCCAACTTCACCGGGAAAAGCGATGCAAAGACCACGATCAACCCTAGTACTGCAAAAGCAAGAGCGATCTCACTGAGCAGATGATTCGGGAAGAACGGAATCTCTTCCTCGGATGAATGCGAAGAGTCAGAGCGGGCCTGATATTCCATGCCTTCTCACCATCCAGAAGTGGATCGCCATTAGAATGATCATCGCGCCAGGGACAAGCAGCATATGCGTCGCAGAATAACGCGACAATGTCTCAGCGGAACTTCTTCCCCAGAGAACGTTTCCCAGCAGCGACCCAAAATACGGAATCGACGCCGCCATCCCTTTCCCAATACCTGAGGCGCCAACGGCCTCCTGATCCCATCTGAGCACATACCCGGTATATCCCGCGGCGAGCGTCAACAATCCCAGCGTGACGCCTGCTACCCAGTTCAGCTCACGCGGCGCCTTGTATGAGCCAGTGTAGTAGACTCTCAGCATGTGCAGAATTGCTAGGATGAGCATGCTGTTTGAGCTGTAGAAATGCACGCTCCTCACGAGCCAACCATACGGCACGGTCTTCGTGATCGTCTGGACACTTTCGTACGCTGCGTCGGGAGTTGGAGTGTAGTACATGGCGAGGAGGGTCCCAGTGACCGCAAGAATGACAAACATCAGGAAGGTCAGTCCGCCCAAGCAGTAGATCGGGCTTAAGGCGTGCCGTGGAACGCGGCTGATGATGAACGGTTCAATCCTAGTCCGGCTTACCAGCCATTCCCAAAGCCGCTCTGACCATGAACGCTTCGACAAGGCGCCGTCTCCTCACTCCTCACCGTAGAGCGGAAGACCGCCCTCGTACCCGTTCGCGTAGATGTCACCATTCGCATCGATCTCAAGCTTGATCTTGGGCATCGGCCTCGGCGGTGGGCCCGCAAGTACTTCGCCGTTTGTCGGATCAAACACCGCTCCGTGACAGGCACAGAACAGATTGTCTTTCTTGCTCTCCCAGCCCTTGATCGGTTCCTCGTCAAAGTGTATTTGGCATCCGAGGTGTGTGCAGATGGCATCATAAGCAACGAAGTTGTCCGATGAGAGATGTATCAGCACCGCCGGCCTGTCCTTGTGAGGATACGTAAAGAGCACACTCTCACCGATTGGCACATCAGTTGTGGCTGCGATCTTCACGCGAGGATACGAAGTCGTGCTGGACTTTCTCTCAAGAACAAATGCGCTCAGCCGCTCGAGAGGAAGGAGCACCAGGGCGCCTGATAGGACTATGAGAGCCTTGAGGAATCTTCTTCTTGTTGTGTTGCTCGCGCTGTCATTGCTCTGGGATGACGAGACACTCACCAGCTGAGAGTAGTTGTTGCAAAGTGCCGCGTGGATCTATTATTCATCAGCCAACTGAAAGAAATACTAGTACTTACAAGCATGAGGGCCGACACCGGCGACAACGGACTTGCGTGAAGAGAAGAAGCAATGCAACTGTCGCTAGGCATAAGCGAGGGAAAGGAAGTACCTAGCAAACGTACACCTCCGGCCTTCTGTCTAGAATGACGTGATTCATCGGGGTCAGCTTCTTGTTAGCGGCTTCTCGAAGGTTGATCTCGCGAACCGCGACCTCTTCTCGGTCTGATGAGGCACAGTAAAGAATACGGCCTCTCGGGTCAATCATCTCTGACCTGCCGATGAATCTCAGCTCTCGCTCTCTTCCGACTCTGTCAGCAGTCACCGCGAACACATGATTCTCGATGCATCTAGTCCGCATCGCGTGTGGACAGAATGGGAGGACAAGGTTGGATGGATGCGCAATTATCTTTGCACCTTTCAACATCAGAGTTCGCGCGGATTCCGGGAAGAACCAGTCGAAACAGATCATGACCCCGAGGTCTCTGAAGACCCTGAATTCTCCGCCTGGTTTGAAGAACTTCTTCTCCTTGTTGAACAAGTGAATCTTACGATACGTGAAGGCCCGTCCGCGACGAGCAACGAGCGCGGAATTGTAGAAGTCTGCACCTCTTCGTTCCGCGATTCCAGCAACGATCGTCATATTCCGTTCGCGCGACACTTCCAGTAGCTTTCGGCTCGTGTGACCGCCCGGCACCGGTTCAGCAACTCTCTCCAGATCACCCCTGCTTGAGAAGTTGTATCCGGTATTGAACAGCTCCGGGAGCACCATCAGATCAGCTCTACTTCTCTCAAGGAAGCGCAGAGCTCTGTCGACGTTGTCGTCAACTTGCAGAAGTCTTGGATTCATCTGTATGAAACCGACGCGCACTGGCACCACCGCGGGACTGCAACAATTCCCAAGAGGGCATTGATCTGCCTTTTGCAATTCCAGATGGACGGGATTCTTCGTCTGAAAGAAAGAACAATGTGTTTGTCAAATTGGTGCCGAGGAGGTGAGTTTCCCCGTCGGTTGACCGGCGGTTTTGAACACCTGATTGGGCCGGCTGTGGTGGCCGTCAGCCCGGTCTTCAGCCTCACCTGCTATGAGGCATCGGGTGCTCTCCCAGGCTGAGCTTTCAAGGAACCGAATAGTTCTACCTCGGCACACCTGGGACGCGCCTCTAGGCTTCTCGTGCTTCAATTAAGACTTTGCCATCACCCGGGAAAGGATCGTTCACCACTCCGAAAGCGTGTTTGCTTGCGATCTCTCGCATGATCGACCGATCTGACAGCTTCGCGCGTTCGGTTCCAAAATCCATTTAACGAGGCCAAAGTCAACTCAGAGCCGTTGCATCGTTGGGATGCAGAGCATCCAACCATGCGCGTGGGCCGGTAGATCAGTCTGGTATGCCACAAGGGCCAAAGATCGTCCGCTTGGCATACTCCAAGTACAATCTGCGGAAGGTCGCGGGTTCAAATCCCGCCCGGTCCACCACTCCACGTCCAAGCCACACTACTTTTTCTGCACTAATTAGCAATTGAACCGATTTAGTGACGAGCGAGTCAACGATTCATATCGGCTTAGATTCCGGTTGCCAAGTATCGATGGACTTTCGCTCAGTCTTCCACATTGGCTCATTGGTTTCATAGCATTAGGCGCATCCAGCCGCGGCGGTACTTGAAACCGAATTTCCTGTAGAACTTCACTGCGGGTGAGTCTCTGGACACTGGAATCACTCGTCTTCGGCCGCGACGGAACTCCCACCAGTTGGAGGCTCTCACCAGCACAATGGCGTTCTTGAAGGCAGGGTACTGCTTGGAGAGAGTTGAGAGCTGTGAGAGCATCTTCTTCATCAAGGATGAGCCGACACCACGATTCTGAAACCCAGGGGCGACGACCAACCAGTCGATTATGAAAGAAACCTTTCCTCCACCGCGTTTGACTTTGAAAGGAAACAACAAGGAACGGGGCTGATAGAATCTAGCTGATGCGAAGCCCACAACCTCCCTGCCCGACTTCGCAACGAGCGTGTGGTACTGTTCCACGCATCTACGTGCCTCGTTGTCCCAGCGTACCTCATAGTAGCTGGCGCCAGACCGGCCGAACACTTCCTTGAAGATCGCCGCTATCCCAGCGTGGTCGCGGGACGCTGCCTCCTTTATCCTCATTGGTACCAGCCAAGCGTCTACAGGGGTCTTAGGCGCGCCTGTGACTATAGTGTTATGGCACTATATCTGCCGAATTAGGCGTTCTCCAACAAAATGGCTCGCATGTCCGCTGATTGATTAGTTGGAAGGTATGATTCCTGAGGCGAAGTGAGGCCGGAAGGATCAGAGATGGCCACTGTGGCAGACGTACTCAAGAGGCTGAAGCCGAAAGCCAGACCTGATCAGCTGGAAGGAATGGCTCGATATGGGATGACGGTCGAGCGGAGGCTGGGCGTATCCGTTCCCGACATGCGGAACATCGCCAAGGAAGCAGGAAAGAACCACGGACTCGCGATCGAGTTATGGAAGACAGGCATACCTGAAGCGATGATCACAGCAGCCATGATCGACGAGCCCGAGAGACTGTCAGATGCACAAATGGATGAGTGGGTCAAAGACATCAATTCTTGGGATGTCTGTGACCAAGTCTGCATGAACCTCTTCGAGAAGACTCCAATCGCATGGAAGAAAATCCACGACTGGTCTAAACGGGAAGAAGAGTACGTCAAGAGGACGGCTTTCGCACTCATAGCCTGCTTAGCGTGGCATGACAAGAACGCAGAAGATGAGAAGTTCATCAGGCTGTTCCCGGTCATAAAGCGCGGCGCAACGGACGAACGCGGCCTCGTGAAGAAAGCGGTGAACTGGGCTCTCAGAAACATCGGGAAGAGAAACTTGAAGCTGAACAAGGCCGCCATAACGACTGCTAAGGACATCTCAACAATTGATTCAAAGGCTGCTCGTTGGATCGCCTCGGATGCAATTGCCGAGCTCAAGAGCGCTTCTGTGCAAAGAAGACTGAGAACCCGAGCAAAGGTCATCTAGATTCTATGCGAACTTGACGCCGTGCTCTCCACGCACGAAGACGCAGGCAACCGCAGCATCGTGTACATCTGAGACTTGGCAGAGGGCTACAGTAGACAAACAAGCTCCAAGCAGATAATTTCGCATCTTTGGAAAACACAAATCAATGCAAAAGGTATATGCCAAGTAGAGCGAATCTTCTCCGAGTTCCTGATTTGGTGAAGAACTGTTGTCCGCAGTTGCTAGAACTCCAACTGGGATATCCGGCCTAGACGAGATGATAACCGGCGGCATACCGCAAGGAAGAGTCGTACTTATCGCTGGAGGCCCAGGAACGGGGAAGACAATACTCGCGACACAGTTCTTGGTCAACGGCATGAGCAAGTACGGGGAAAACTCGATATTCGTTAGCCTCGAAGAAAGCAAACAGCACTACTATTCTGAGATGAAAGGATTCGGTTGGGACCTTGCGCGATTTGAGCAAGAGAAGCAGTTCACATTCGTGGACGCGACACCGATCAGAAGCGTCCCGGGAGAAGTCAAGATCGGAAAGATGACTATTGGAAAGAGAGAGTTCTCAATGCTCAGCCTGATCGAGGGGATCAAGACGGCTATCAAGGCGATTGATGCTCGAAGAGTGGCCATAGACCCAGTTGCCTGCCTGATATTTCAGTATCCTGACGTTGTGGACAGAAGGAATGCGGTACTTGACCTAATGGAGGCGCTAGTAGGATCAGGGGTAACGTGCCTAGTGAATTCCGAACTCAGAGGCGTAGCAACGCAGAGACAGCTTGAACCCGAGGAATACCTTGCGCACGGAGTGATAATCCTACAGTCGCTTCAAGTTGGAAGATCGTTGGTGCGAGTCATCCAAGTGGAGAAGATGAGAGAGACCCCGGCTGACATGCAACCTCGCCCGTACCGGATATCCGGGTCGGGAATCGAGGTATTTCCGAAAGAGAACGTGTTCTAAACAGAATGCTGACGATCTGTCTTCGCCCTCAACGTGTTTCCAAGACCGCTTCGCCGTCGCGCGTAGGATGTCCCAAGAAGGGACGTGATATCTTCGAGAGATGTCGGATCGCTTCCGCGCCGTCGTGTTCCAAGCGTGGGCACTCTAGCCTCTACGATTGTTCACTCACCAACGCATTGCTAGACTCATAAGTATCTTCGACGTGGAAGAACAGATTCATGGGATATCAACCTCGAACACGCACGCCTAGGGACTTCGGAAAGCGATCCGCAAAGACGTCATCTAAGCCCAAGCCGGGAAGGCACCGAGAAGCCCGCAGCCACAGGCTCGAAGAAACGCATGTCCCAACCTCGAAAGAAATCGTCGAAAGAACGCTTAACAGCTTGAGCATTCTCGGGAACCAAAGATTCGCGGTTGCCCCGTTCCATGAGCACTTTGACCGTTGGCTTCTGAGCTTACGGACCGTCATCTCTGAGTTTGGGTCGAACCCAGTGATCGCTGCCGATGACGAACTCGCAAAAGAGACCTCAAAGGTATTTTCCGACGCTGTAGAAGCTCTGAAGAACAAGCGACTGAAAGAAGCTTCACGTGAGGAGGCCCTTCGAAGAATCAACAAGGATCTCATGGACCAAAGAAGTCTACTCGCCCAGATCGAGAGGGAATATGCCGCCAAGTCGAAGGAACTCGCTTCAAGGAAAGAACAGACAGTCAAGCCTGTTGCGAGCAGAGCCGCGAAGATCAGGAGAGAACTGAATCGCGTAGTGAAGCTCAGAGCCGGCTTCTTCAGGGGAATCTCGAAGAAAGCCAAGGCTCTGAAGCAAGCAGAAGCGACCCACAAACTCGAATCCACAAGAAGCGAACTAGCGGAACTTGAGCGATCCTTCGTCACTGAGCAAAGCAGACTGCAGGACGAATATGCGAAAAGAAAACGTCATGTGGTCCAAGCGATTGCGAACCATGAGAAGGAAATCGAAAGTCTGGAAGCTGGAGTAGAGATCGACGATGCGTTAGACGTGCGGCGCGCAGCGTGCGACGCACTCATCAAGTCGTTGAACGCGTTTGTCCTGAGAAATCAACAGACCTCCAAGAGTTCGAATCTATCCTCATAGTCCCAATTTGATGCTGCGAATCATTTGCGTAGACTTGATATACTCTTTCTCGAATACTCGCCAATGAAGAAAGAGGTAATGACAATGCCGTATTGTCCAAAATGTGGCAATGAGGTACCTGCAGATGCAAAGTTCTGTACTAACTGCGGCGCTACCCTCGGTCAAGCTCCCGCTCCGCCATTCGGACCTGCCGTCGAGGTCAAGAAAATGAGCCTCGGCGAGAATCTCGGCAGTAGCTTCAACTATGCGAAGGCCTTGGGGAGCGATATCGGCCGGTACATCATCTTACTGATCCTTAGCATCATACCGTTGGTGAACCTCATCGTTAGCGGGTATGGCGCCAGAATCATCAAGGCAACTCCCGAGAGCAGCGAACTCCCCAAGCTTGAGAGATACGGCGACATGTTCATCGACGGGCTAAAGATCGCCGTTGCCGGCATCGTGTACATGATAATCCCTGCAATAATCATCGGACTAGGCGCCGGCGGCCTTTTCGCTGGCATGTTCGGCCTCGGACTTGGCCCTACCGCCGGAGGATTCGCTCTAGCGGGGCTGGGCGTGGCGATGCTACTAGTCGGCCTAGCGCTTGCGTTTGTTCTTGGAATATTCTTCGCTATGGGAGCAGCCCACATGCTGAAGACGGGAAACTTCGGGAAAGCATTCGCGTTCGGAGAGATCAAGCAGTTGATCAGCCGAATCGGCTGGGGGCGATACATAGCATGGCTGCTGGTACTCTTCGTAATCGCGGTGGTGCTCGGCGCTGTGACAAGCGCAATACCATTCCCATTCGGCACAATAATCTCGGCGATACTTGGGCCGTTCCTCGTGGCGTTCTTCTTCCGATCTATCGGAATAGTGTACAGCGAGGGCGCCCAAGCAGTGACTCCGTCGCCTTGATCTTCGGCCTGACTCAACCTCAAACCAAACCGAGAAGACCGAGCTCATCAGAGCAGTCTGCAGAGCGTTGGATCTGATGCCGGACAGTAGAGACTCTGAAGTCTACAGATCCCGACTTGCTCGATGCCAGAAAGTGATGACGGAGAGAGAAATCGATACCCTATTCTTGGCGCCCGGCCCGAACATGTACTATCTTAGCGGCTTCTTGGAAGAACCGGGCGAACGACTTCTCGCATTGATTCTTCCCCGGTCAGGCGAGCCAATCTTCCTAGCCCCCGAACTCTACGAAGCACAAGTCCGATCAGTCAGCTGGGTCGAGAACCTCATCATCTTGAAGGACTCTCAGGATCCCAAAGATGCTCTTTCGACAGTCACGAAAGCACACATGAGAAACAAGACGGTCGGTGTCGATAGTCGTATGTGGTCGCGTTTTCTCATAATGCTCCTGGGAGTCGCGCAGGACGCGAGGTATGTGGACGCTGCCTCGGTGATGAACGAGCTGCGAATCAGGAAGTCGAAGCGCGAGATTGAGCTGCTGGAGAAGTCCGCTGATATTGCTGATGCTGCGCTCGTTGAGGTACTCAATTGCTGCAAACAAGGCATGCGTGAGAATGAAGTAACCGCCAGGATGGTGTATGAACTCAGAAGGCTGGGTGCCGACGGAATAGCCTTTGAGCCCGTTGCGTCCTCGGGACCAAACGCGGCTCTTCCTCACTACAGATCAGGCGATAGAGAGGTGCAGAGCGGGGACTTGCTTGTCCTTGATTTCGGTTGCCTATACAGAGGCTACAATTCAGACATCACACGAACGGTCGCCATAGGAAGTTGTGACGCAGAAAGGCAGAGAGTCTACTCGGTTGTTCGTTCCGCTCAGGAAGCGGCTTGCCAGAAAGCTGTCGAAGGGATCGAAGCACAGAGTGTGGACGGAGTGGCGCGGGGGATCATTGAGGCGGCTGGTTACGGCGAGTTCTTCATACACCGCACTGGTCACGGCATTGGACTGGAGATCCATGAGGAACCATACATTGTAGCCGGCAACTCGACGAAACTCGCCGAAGGCATGGCTTTCAGCGTAGAGCCGGGCATCTACATCCCCGGGCAATACGGAGTCAGGATAGAAGACATAGTTGTCATGGAATCCGGGAAAGCACGTAGACTGAACAAGTCACCCCGAGAACTCATGATACTGTGACAAGAGAGACAAGCGTGGCGAACTCCGCGGAATGGACCGCACACCCATGTGAGATGCGCCACACCAATCATAGCGCAAGCGATCGAAGGTTACCGCCGCGCTAGCGTTTGACATCGTAGGCGTACCCGCCCTCTTTCTCTCCAGCCTCCACAACCTGTCCCGACTTCATCATCACCAGGACGTGTTGCAGTACCTCGTCAGGCGGAAGCCCGGTCGCATCTGCCAGTTGAGGAATCGTGAGAGGTCCTCTCGCGCTGAGTTCAGTGGTAATCGCTTTTCTTTCTTGCTTGCTCTGCCTGATGGCGC
>Ga0315314_1001378_pt1 | contig 22136 bp, 20 predicted proteins | sample TDP9_MG_FD_203631 | JGI IMG/M metagenome (GOLD analysis project Ga0315314, IMG submission 203631) | Freshwater sediment microbial communities from Lake Towuti, South Sulawesi, Indonesia - TDP9 | ecosystem: Environmental > Aquatic > Freshwater > Lake > Sediment | place: Indonesia: South Sulawesi... | reverse complement strand
TTTTTTGCAATCCACGAACTGCCTTTTCAAAAGGGCCGGGATTGGTTTGAAAAAATTTATTAAGGAGGGTCTCAAGGAAAGATGGAGGATTGGCTTTCTCATCTAAGTGAAGTTGTCTGACGACCTTTTCGGAAATAATTCGACTCTTTATTATCTCCTTCTCATTGGCGATAAATGCTGCTCTGGCACCATAAGAAAGAGGACCCGTCTCAAGATATGGTACCTCTGTTGGCTCTACCATAATCGTGGTAAAAACCTCATAGATAGATGACATGTGAAAACTTCCTACAATTGTGACTATAAAGACACTCAGGAAACCTGCGAGGATTAAGCCTTTTCTGGCAGATATAATCTGCAATAACTCATTAAAGCCACTAGTTCTTTCTTCTTGATTTTCCATGAGTTTAATCCCTTCTGATCCGTTATGCAAAACGCCTTAACCCTTATGTGTAACGGGGGAATCTTAATCCCTGGTAATTGTATCTATCATTACAATGAGACCCACCACTGGTAATATTCCTCGAATAAAGTACCGATCGAAAATGTACCACCCCGATTTCTTCTCTGGCAAGTAAACGACATCGCCTGGCTCTAAGATAACGTCTTTACTCTTGTCGCCTTCGACTATGACCTTCAAATTTACTTTTATCACTTGGGAAGTTTTAGCCTCAGACTTTCGCGTTATGGTAACGCTCCCTAAGCCAGCCCTTTCCGTATAACCCCCTGCTTTAGCTATAGCTTCCAGGACGGTAGTGCTTTCCCCCATAGGATAAGCTCCCGGGCTTGCTACCTGACCCAGGACAAGGATTTGCTCACTTCTAATACCAGTGACTATAACCGTTACTTCTGGATTCTGTACATATTTTGACAATCTTCGGGTAATTACTTGGTCCAATTCTGCTGGCGTTAACCCAGTGGTACCCACATCTCCTATCAAGGAGAACGATATTTTGCCATCTGGTCGAACAGTTACAGTCCTATCAAGTTCTGGGTGTTGCCAGACTGAAATCTCCAGGACATCTTCCGGGCCGATGGTATAGGACATCTTTTCTTCAGCAAAGAAAGTAGCTGTAATTGCCAGCAGCAGGGCTGGTACCAAAGAGACGATCAAACTCGATTTAGTAGACATATTTTATATAGACCTCCCTTCCGCATGATCGGCTCTAAGTAATCCAGAAAATCCAATTATCTTGCCAGCAAGTAGCATCTTTATCACTCTTATAGCTCTTTTACGGCTTTTTTTAGGCCTTTTAAAAGCTCCCTTTCGATTTCCTCCTCAGTTCTACACTCACCAATGTCAGGCTTTGTACCTGTCAGAGTTTTGGTCAATACCTCTATAATCCTGGAGCGCGACATCTTCTTATGGGCTTCCTTCTCCAACCTTTTTGCCAAACTCCCCAAAAAGTCGACTTGTGCTTCCTGTAACAAAACGCAAATCCTTTTCCGCGTGCCTGAAGTCATAGGCTAATTTCTCACCGGGAATACTGAAATCAATATTTCTACACAATAAAAAGAATTAGCAGGCTCATTATGTTATTAGTATTTTTTGATAGCCTGCAATATCCTTTCTTCGAGGTCGTTCTCTGTTCTTACGCCTTCCACGTTAATGTTTAATTTCATACAGACATCTATCAAGGCCCTTATTATATAAGACCGGGGTAGCTTATATCCTTTCTTCTTTTTCATCGTCCTGCTTAGTTGATAAAACCAATCAAGACACTCGTCGCAAATGGTTACAGTAACCTTGCGTAAACCTTTTCTTACATCTGATCTAAAACGCTTGTAATCCTTGACCATCTGTTGGCTGTTGGCTGTTGGCTTTTGTCTCAGTCTTCTTTCTTCAAATAAGAAGAGATTTCTGAAAAAGTCTTGTTTTTAGTCTGTCATTGCGAGCCCGAAGGGCGTGGCAATCCGACCCGAGGGGTCGTTGCGAGGCGAAGCCGTGGCAATCTCGAGATTCTTCGCTCCGCTCAGAATGACACTTCGTGTCAGATTGCGGAGCTTGTCCTGAGCGTAAGCGAAGGGTCGCTTTGCTCCTCGCAAAGACACTTCGTAGGACTTTTTCAGTAATCTCAAGAACATACTTCCCAAAAATGTCAAATAGAATTCTAATGGGGATTCTGCATTCTTACAATAGGTCAGATGTATGATTTTATGAAATTTTTTGTCAATAAAAAGGCCTATTAAGAATTGGGTCTTTCAGATAAATGAATAGAATGTTGCTCAAATATGCTCGGTTGAACCTACGGGAAGGGAGATACCTCTCCATATTTTGCTGATAAATCCAGATGTTCTGTATTAGTAATTAAGACAGGATTTAAAGAAGGCGAGATAGTGGATGTGGAGTTGAATTTCAGGAAAGCGCATATTTTTGAGAAAGGAGATTAGCACGGCCGTGGGTAGTGTAGCCCTTTATGGGCGTAAATTTTTTTCCCTCGTAGTGTAGCCCTTTTTTTGCGGGTTCGATAAATCGAATCCCTACACTAATTATATTTTTGCCCAAGGGATGAAGGGATATTTTCAGGAGCTTCAATTCCGCCAGGTTTCACCCAAGCGCTGGCGGAATTAGAGCGAGGTTCTAACCGAGCGACTCCAAAAACTATCCCTTCATCCCAATTACGGGCATAAAGCCCTACACTACCAAAAATTTCAAATTATGACCATAAAACCCTTGCTACGAAGGCTTGAAAAAGAAAAAGTGCCAAGGCCCAGAATCGAACTGGGGACAACCCGGATTTTCAGTCCGGTGCTCTACCAACTGAGCTACCTTGGCACCTTTAACCTCAAGCAAGACTCATATTAACAAAATGGGAAAAAATTGTCAAACAAAAATTATTTTCTCCGTAACCGCCACTCTTTCTCCTCAACACGATGGTAAACACCTATTCTCTCTTCAGGGAACACCTTCAAATTAACCGTAAACCATATCTCTTCTTTAGAAGGTATCTTTGTCCAGCTGAACCCTACTTCCCAGCAGTGAAGGTCTCGATAGATATGAATTCCTCGTTCCATAAGCTTACCACTATAGGTATCATATCTGGTAGCCAATCGAGCCCTCCATTTACTGGTTATCGGAAAATTAAACCCGTTTACGATGTCCAAGCGATGGGGAGAGCCAGAAGTTCCCTCCAGATAGGTCAATCTGGCATTAATGGACCACTTGTTTCCTCCCGGACCAAATATCCCTTCCGTCTGAAAATTGGCTGTCCTTTCCCTGTTAAAGTCATAGCTATGTTCCAAATAGAAACTTGTTAGACGCGAAGGAGTAAAGTCTACTCGCGAGAAAAGGTTATCAAATCGAAGATTTCTTTCTCCAATAAAGCTATATCCGGTGGAGGAGGTAAATTCTAATAGCTGGAGAAGACGAATTCTTCCCAAAATCGAAAATTTATTGAGGGTTGTTTTCCTACCCTGTTCTTGCTGAAAACTATGGGTTAAGTCTGTATCGAAAGACCTGGTAATCCGGGTCCTCAAGTTCACCTGAGTGTAATATATATTCTTATACACATTCTCTCTATTCCAGTTTTCATCCTTATCCTGCCACCTCTCTTGAAAGCCCGCCGTTGTACTTAATCTTGCCCTGCGTGACAACCTTAGTTTATTTACTAAGTCGAAATAGACGTCGCTCTGATTTAAACGATGACCTTCCTGAAATTCTCTGGTAACATAATCGTATGGTTTAGAATATTGGTTGGCGTAATCCGCTCCTAACCTATAATAAAGTAGTCCTTCCTTGATTTGGAGAAGGTTTGTCGCAAATGAAATCTGGGGAGAATAGCCATGAATATTGACAAATCGCCCAGTCTGGTAATCCCATACATCCTCCCTTTCCCCAACTATCCTCAAAGTATAAGTAGGTCTCGAGCGTGTAAGAGCAATATGAGATTTCAAATCCTCTTTCATTGGGATCCAGTCTTCTTCATTATATACCCTATTAAACTTTTGGTCAGACATATAGTCGAGCTTTGTCTGAAAATAGAAGTCGCTTCCTAACCCCTGAAAGTGTTCTGCCTCTATCCGCCACCTCTTTTCTTTGGTATCTTTCTCCTTAATGTAATATCCGTACAGGAATCCTTTTACTTTATCCTGCAAATTGTAACTATATCTGCCTCCAGTGCCGATACCTTTGCGGGTCATATAATCAATGAGTAGAGTTCCGTTTGTTCTCTCACTAAAGGCATATCCAAAATTTGTTTTAGCGAAAAAACCTTCTTCACTGTTAGAGCCCAATTTCAATCCCCAGCTAAACCTTGTCTGGCGCAATGAGTGCGAATAGAAAGGGAAATAGAAGATGGGAACTTTGCCTAAATACATCAGGACATTATAGGCGGAAATTCTTTCTCCCAATAGAACGCGAATTTTTTTCGCTTTCAACCGGTAATGAGGAGAGGAGAGTTCGCAGGACGTAATATAGCCGTTATTTATAATAATTTCCTTATCACTTACTCTCTCTATCTTTGGGCCGGAACAGTACCAGGGCTCTATAAATGATGAAGCATCGTCTATAATTCCACGCCTTGTTCTCAAATCGTAGATTATTTGACTGCCATGGATAGTAGTTTCTTTATCTTGAAGAGTGAGTCCGCCTTTTGCTTCAATTTTCTCCTGTTTCAGATCGAAAATAGCTTCATCGCATTGCACGGTAATATCTTTGTCCTCTATCTTGACATTACCACGGGCTAAGACCTTATTCTCTTCTTGTCTATACTCAATGTAATCGGCTGAAAGAATAATAGGGTTATTCTGGACTGGACCTAATTCAGTACTTTTCCCAACAACTACATAGGTACTGACTAAGTTTGTATAGGAGTCCTTACCTTCAAGAAGGTAGCCATTGGCAGATTGACAAAATAAAAAAATAGCCATAAGGGCTATATAAGAAGGCAGGAAGAGGGCGTAAAGCGTAATGCGAGAGTGAATAGTCATGGTACCATTACATTTTGCACTCTTCACTTTACATTTCCCTGTAATATCAGTAAAGCCGCACCGATTACCCCCAAGTCTTCACCGAACCTTGTGCAAGTAAACTTTACTTTCTCAAAAGGAGTCTTGAAAGTGCGCCTTCTTACTTCTGCTTTCATTGGTTTGAAAATTAATTCTCCGGCCTTGGCCACTCCACCACCAAAAACTATCACTTCTGGATTTAGAAGATTAATAACTCCAGATAGTGCTATTCCCAAATACTCTCCTGCCTCTTTCCAGATTCTCCTTGCCAATTTATCGCCCTTCAGGGCAGCTACCTGGATGGTCTGGGGAGTAACTGATTTCAGGTTTCCACCAGCGATCTTCTTTATCAGGCTCTTCTCACCTTTTCTGATTTTCCTAATCGCCTTTTTGACAACATAGGCTGAACCGATATAAGTTTCAAGACAACCATAATTTCCGCACCCGCATCTTTGACCTTGCGGATTGAGAGTCATATGTCCAATCTCACCGGCACTCCCCGAGGCGCCATGGTATATCCTTCCATTGAGTATGATGCCACCTCCCACGCCAGTACCCAGGGTTATACAGAGCAAGTTCTTTACCTTTCTCCCGGTTTCCAAAATGTATGTTGCCCAAGCAGCTGCATTAGCATCGTTGTCCAGAACGGCCCTCAGATTAAACTTCTCTCTTATCAAACGAACTATGGGCACATCCTTCCATAATAGATTGGGAGAGAATCGGACAACCCCTCTATCCTGGTCGATATCACCAGCTGCACCAATTCCTATTCCCTCTATAGAGTCTGAGCGTAGACCCTTCATAATGGCGTCCAAGGCTTTTAAGATGCATTTAATGGTCTTGGTTTTGCCCTCTTCTACTCTGGTAGGAAATCTAATCTTTCTTAAGATTTCCCCTTTCCCTGTGACGAGGGCTACGGTTATATTCGTTCCACCAATGTCTATTCCGACAGAATAATTTTTCATCGTTTCAATGCACTCTTAGCTTCCCCCACGGTGTACAAGGAACCAGTAACACAGATTAAATCATCCGAATTGGCAATCTCCAGTGCCCTCTCTAAAGCTCCCCCAACGCCATCCCCTATCCTGACTCTATTTGAAGGGAGATAATTCAAAACCTCTTTTCTAAGCAGATTTTTATCAAGGGCTCTCTCGGTTCTGGGTGAAGTCACCACCACTTCCTTGCATAGGGGGATAATTTCCGCCACCATCTTTTTCACATCTTTATCTTTTAAAATTCCCAGGACTAGAATTATCCTTTGATGGGGGATAACCCCCTCCAGAAGGGCACTTCTGAGGCAGCGCATAGCGGCTGGATTATGCGCACCATCTAAGACTACTCTACGGTCTTCGCCTTTGCTGTTAACAGAATTTAAAACTTCCAATCTTCCCTGCCAGGTCGCCTTCTCCAGGCCCTTTCTCAAATGCTTCTCCGCAACCTGGATTCCTCTCAATTTTAATCCTTCGATTGCACCTAAGGCCAAAGCCGCATTCTCTATCTGGTGTCTCCCCAAAAGTTTTATCTTCAAATCTTTGAAACTATCGAAAAATCCCTGGTAATTGAACCTCTGGAAATCACAAGCCCTTCTTCTCCGATCTACGGGTTGGGCTTTGAAATCTTTTCCTAAAAGGAATAGTCTCGCTTTTTTCTTCTGACGTACCCCCTCTATTACTTCAAGGGCTCTCCTCTGCTTCACTCCAGTAATTACGATCCCATTCCTTTTTATAATCCCTGCTTTCTCTCGAGAGATATCAGAAATTCTCTTACCTAAATACTCCGTATGCTCATAATTAACATTGGTGATGACCGAGACTAAAGAATTCTTGAATACATTTGTGGCATCTAAACGGCCACCCATGCCAACTTCCAGGATGGCTATTTCCACATTGGCTTGGGAAAAGTATTGGAGCGCCAGCGTTGTCATTATCTCAAAATAGGTTGGCTTCAGTGAGAATTCTCGGCGGCGAATTCTTGTAAGAAATAGTAACTGAGATAATAGTTCAGTAACTTTTCTCTTTGAAATATATCTCCCATCTACTTGAATGCGCTCTCGAAAATCGACTAAATGGGGCGAAGTATACAAGCCGACCCTAAATCCAGCTTCTTTAAGAATGCTGGAGAGAAAAATAGCTACTGACCCTTTCCCATTGGTCCCCGTAATATGGATTATCCGGAATTCCTCAACACAAATACCAGTGGCTCTCAATAGCTTCCTAATATTAGAGAGACCAAACTTTATACCTAAACGTTCTGAACCTGAGAGGTAATCTAAAACCTGCTGGTAGGTCATAGTGCAATCGGGAATCGTAAGGAGTGGAAGCGAGCTTTAATTTCTCCCAAGCGGACGCTCACCCAAACATTCATCGGTATCAATTTCGGCTTATCTGTATGAAAAAAGCTCTAATATTCTAACAACAGTGTCTTTTAAGTCTTTTCTTTCAACTATCATATCTATTAGACCATGATTTAATAAGAATTCCGAAGTCTGAAATCCCTCGGGTAATTTCTGCCTTATGGTCTGTTCGATAACCCGCGGGCCAGCAAAGCCGATAAGTGCTTTTGGCTCTGCAATAATTACATCACCCAACATGGCAAAACTTGCACTTACCCCACCTGTAGTTGGATTAGTTAGAATCGAAATAAACGGTATCTTTTCCCGACTCAATAGACCTAGGGCTGCACTTGTCTTTGCCATCTGCATTAGTGAAAGAACTCCCTCCTGCATCCTCGCACCGCCGGAAGAAGAGACAATAAGTACCGGAATTCTTTTTTTAACTGCTTTTTCAATTATGCGAGTTACCTTTTCCCCCATCACAGAAGCCATACTCCCGCCCATGAAGTCAAAATCTAAAACAGCCACAGCTACCTTATGCTTTCCTATCCTGCCTTCGCCACAAATAACCGCCTCACTCAATCCTGTCTTCTTCTGGTCTTGCTTTACCCTGTTTTTATACGACTGAACAGCAACAAAACTTAGGGGATCGCCCGTTTTAAGATTGGCGTAATTCTCCCTGAAACTTCCTCTGTCCAGAAGAAACTTAATGCGCTGTTTTGCTGTCAATCGGAAGTAATGGCCGCACTTGGGACAAACCCTAAAATTATTTTCCAGTTCCTTGTTGTAGATTATTTCGTTACACTTTTCACACTTAGTCCAGAGTCCACCTGGCACACTTTTTTTACCGCCGGGAACTTCGACTGGCATACTAATCACCTACCATTTTCTCGTGTAAAGATGCAACAAAAGCACCCACATTCCTTAATATAGCCTTTCTGGTCTTGCTCCTTTCAATCAGGTCTATGATGGCGCTACCCACAATTACACCATCGCTATATTTGGATACTTTTCGTGCCTGCTGAGGATTGGAAATTCCAAAACCGCAGGCTACAGGTTTATTAGTTATCCTTCTAATAGCCTTCAAAGCCTCGATTACATTGCTATTCAATCTGTCACGGGCGCCGGTCACCCCAGTTAAAGATACATAATACAGGAAACCTGTGCTTTTGCTGGCAATCTTTTTTATCCTCTCCAGCGGGCTGGTGGGAGCAGCTAGAAAAATCGTAGATAGTTTATTGGTGCGTGCCGCTCTCAGCCACTCTTCTGCTTCTTCGGTCACAAGGTCTGGAATGATAACCCCATCTACGCCCATTTTTCTACACATTCTGGCAAATTCTTCCAACCCATACTTATAAACAGGATTCAAATAACTCATTAGAACGATTGGAATCTCTGTATTCTTTCTCAACTTATGAACCAATTTGAGTATATCTTTTAGCTTTATTTTATTACTTAGCGCTCTCTGAGATGCTCTCTGAATGGTAGTCCCATCAGCCAAAGGGTCTGAAAAAGGGACCCCTATCTCAACAACATCTGCGCCTTTCCTCTCCATCTCCAAAACCAATTCAAAGGTCGTATCTAAATCTGGGTCACCGGCAGTGATAAAGGCAATCAAAGCTTTCCCACCCTTACTCTTTAAGTCTCCAAATTTACTCTCAATCCTGTTCATATCCCTATTCCACACTGGAGTAACGAAGCAAGGCTTCGCAATTATAACGCGGAGCTATCGCTCCGCTACTCCTTTTCATCACGGGTTCGATGAATCGAACCCCTACATTACAAATCCCAAATTCCAAATCTCAAAATCCAAATTTCAAATTACAAATTTATAATACCCGAGATTTGAAAAATAGTTTGCGAAGAACTTTAGGAATTTTAGCCAAAAAACAAGGACGACAATCGGGCGACCACAAGGGTCGCCCCTACGCGACTTCCAAACAAATCATTGTCTGACGAGCGAAGCGAGGAGTTTTGATTTGCGCCCTGCAGAGTCCGAAGTTTTTTGGCGTCAAAAAATTCCCCAGTGATGAGCAAACTATTTTTCAAGTCCTCTACCGAGCGACTCCGAAAACTATTCCACCTCTTAATACAAATTACCAATTTCAAATTTCAAATTTCAAATTACCCATTACCCATCACCCATCACCCATTACCCATTTTATACCGAGCGACTCCGAAAACTATCCCCCTGGCCGTGGCTCGTGCCAGGCACGGGCAGGCTTCATCCTCCCCTTAACTATCTCCACATCCTTATCTCCCCGGCCAGAGAGACAAAGGACAATTATGGCATCTTTATTAGTACCCTTTGCCATTTTCACCAAGTAGGCCAAAGCATGAGCTGGTTCCAGCGCCGGAATAATGCCTTCGGTCTCAGAGAGTAAATGGAAAGCTTCCAGTGCCTCCCTATCCGTAACTACGAAGTAATCGGCGCGGCCTGTCTTCTTATAAAAACTGTGTTCAGGTCCAACTCCAGGATAATCTAACCCAGGAGCAACAGAATGTGCAGGAAGAATTTGCCCATCGCTGTCCTGTAGAACGTAGCTTTTCGAGCCATGCAGGATTCCTACCTCTCCCGCATATAGAGGAGCAGCGTGCCTGCCACTCTTTATCCCCAACCCAGCTGCTTCGACTCCAATAAACTTTACTGGATCGTTATAAAAATGGTGAAATAGACCGAGAGAGTTACTTCCGCCACCCACGCAGGCGATTAAATAGTCTGGCAACCGACCTTCCTTTTCCAATATCTGACGCTTGACCTCCTTGCCAATAACTGACTGAAAATCCCTCACTATCATGGGATAAGGATGCGGACCAACACAGGAGCCTAAAAGATAATGCGTTGTCCTTACATTGGTAACCCAGTCCCTAATCGTCTCGTTGATCGCATCCTTTAGAGTCCGAGTTCCGGAAGAGACTGGAATTACTTTTGCTCCCAAAAGTTCCATCCTGAAGACATTAAGCGATTGCCTTTCTATATCCTCAGTTCCCATATAAATCTCGCATTCAAATCCTAAAAGGGCACAAGCAGTAGCTGTTGCTACTCCGTGTTGGCCAGCTCCTGTCTCAGCAATGATCCTTCTTTTACCCATCCTCCTGGCCAAAAGGGCTTGACCGAGAGTATTATTTATCTTGTGAGCACCTGTATGACAGAGGTCTTCCCTCTTGAGATATATCTTCGCGCCGCCCAGCCTCTCTGTTAGGTTTCTGGCAAAATATAATGGTGTAGGTCTTCCCCCATACTCCGAGAGATAGTATTTGAGCTCATCTTGAAAAGTTCTGTCCCTCTTTGCTCTATTGTAAACTAACTCTAACTCCTGAAGAGCGAACATCAAAGTCTCTGGAACAAACTTGCCTCCAAAGATACCGAAATAGCCTGATTTGTCTGGTAAAACCCTTTTCATATTCTTAAAACTATCCCCACAATACAAATTCCAAATCCCAAAAACCAAATTTCAAATTACAAATTTATAATACCTAAGATTTGAAAAATTTTTTGCGAAGAACTTTAGGAATTTTAGCCAAAAAACAAGGACGACAATCGGGCGACCGCAAGGGTCGCCCCTACGCGACTTCCAAGCAAATCACTGTCCGACGAGTCCCGATTTATCGGGACGAGGAGTTCTGATTTGCGCCCTTCGGAGTCCGAAGTCTTTTGGCGTCAAGAAATTCCTCAGTGATAAGCAAAATATTTTTCAAGTCATCTTCCCAGCGCTGGCGGATTTAGAGCGAGGCTCTGGCCGAGCGACTCCGAAAACTATCCCCCTGGCCGTGGCTCGTGCCAGGCACGGGCAGGCGGCACGGGCAGGCTTCATCCCTTTCCTATGCTCAGTTATAGCCTTTTTGTTCTAATTCGCTTTATGAATTCACTCATTAACTCGTAATCTTTTCGTCGGGGAGTCCTTTCTACACCACTTGCTACATCTACACCATAGGGATTAACTTTTTCTATAGCCATAGTCACGTTGTCGGGAGTAAGACCTCCTGCCAGAAATATTGGCTTGCCAAACTGCTTCGCCTCCACCGCCAGATCCCAGTTGAAAATTTCCCCGGTTCCTCCCTCTATCCCTGGAACGTAAGAGTCGAGAAGATAATAATCAACTTCATACCTCTCCATCCCTTCGAGATTTTCCTTGTTTCTTATTTTAAACACCTTAATTATTTTTAGTCTAGGACTTTGTCCTTGCAACTCTCTACAATATTCAGGGGTTTCCTCACCATGAAGTTGTACCAGGTTGAGCCTGCATTTCTCCGTAACCCTTCTAACTATTCTCATTTCTTCGTTTACGAATACGCCTACTGGTTGCGTGAAGGAGGGAAGTTTTCCAATAATCTGAGCTGCCAATTTTGAAGAAATTTTGCGAGGGCTATTCTTATAAAAATTGAAGCCTATATAGTCGGCTCCCAGATTGACAGCCCACAAGGCATCCTTTTCGTTAGTAATACCACAGATTTTTATCCTGACCATCAACTCAAACTTTTTATTGGCGGATACACCGCTTTACCGGGAACGGTACATTCACGCAGAGGTTCGCTCTGCAGCTACATTCCACTCTAATACCTGAAAGATGAACGGATAGTTGCAGGAACTTGTTCGGGCGACCAAGGTCGCCCCTACGCTGACTGGGCTTTGGAAGATAATTTGTGAATAGCTTTTGGAATTTTAGCCAAAAAATGAGGACGACTATCTTCTTTCAAGCAAAAATTTGTTCGACTCCCGCCCTGCGGGAGGAGTTTATTTTTGCGCCCTGCAGAGTCCGAAGTTTTTGGCGTTAAAAAATTCCTTAGCGATGAACAAATTATCTGTCAAATCCTTAACCGAGCGACTCCGAAATCTATCCCCCTGGCCGTAGCTCGTGCCCCCCTGGCCGTGGCTCGTGCCAGGCACGGGCAGGCGGCACGGGCAGGCTTCATCCCAATTACTACCAAAAAGCTCAGCGATGAAGCGACTATCCTTTAATTCTTGACACTCTCAACAACTATTCGATTTTCGGAAGTGCAGCTAAAGCTTCCTTTATCTTCTGTTCTGGATAGGCAAAATCCTCTAATTTCTTTCCCAGGTAGGCATCATAGGCAGCGAGGTCGAAGTGTCCATGTCCGCTAAAAGCGATCACGATGCACTTTTCTTCCCCGGTTTCTTTACATTTCTTCGCCTCATCCACTGCTGCCTTTATACAATGGGCTGTTTCTGGAGCAGGAAGAATTCCTTCAGTGCGCGCAAAGAGGACAGCTGCTTCGAAAACAGGATTTTGGTGGTATGCTCGAGCCTCAATAATTCCTTTCTTCACCAGAAGGCAAACTAAGGGCGCATCACCATGATATCTCAGTCCCCCGGCATGAATTCCCGGAGGAACAAAGGTATGTCCCAGAGTAAACATTTTTACTATGGGAGCTGTCTCAGCAGTATCCCCGAAGTCATATCGGTAAGGGCCTCTGGTTAGAGTCGGACACGCTTCCGGCTCGCAGGCAATCATCTGTATATCTTTACCTTTCATTTTATCTTTTACAAAGGGGAAAGAGAATCCGGCAAAATTGCTCCCCCCACCCACGCATCCTGTTAGAATATCCGGCTTCTCTCCAGCGATTTTCAACTGCTTTTGGAGTTCCAAACCAACAACGGTTTGATGTAACAAAACATGGTTCAGAACGCTGCCGAGAGAATACTTGGTATCATCGTGTGTTGCCGCATCCTCTACTGCTTCTGATATCGCAATACCCAGGCTGCCGAGACAATTTGGATCTTTTTGCAGTATACTCCTTCCAGCATTGGTTAGATTAGTCGGCGAGGGATGAACTTCTGCTCCCCATGTCTCCATCAACACTCTCCTGTAGGGCTTCTGCTGGTAACTCACTTTCACCATATAAACTGTGCACTTCAATCCGAAGATGTTACAGCCAAAAGCAAGGGCACTTCCCCACTGCCCCGCTCCTGTCTCGGTGGCAATTCTTTTTACTCCCTCCTTTTTGTTGTAGTAGGCTTGAGCAACTGCTGTATTCGGCTTATGGCTTCCGGGAGGGCTTACGCTCTCGTTCTTATAATAGATTCTTGCAGGAGTGTTCAGGGCTTTTTCTAACCTGTAAGCTCGATACAAAGGTGTGGGCCTCCAGAGCTTATAGACATCGAGAACCTCATCTGGTATATCAATCCATCGCTCCTGGCTTACCTCCTGTTTAATTAACTCCATAGGAAAGATGGGAGCGAGGTCCTGGGGTCCCAATGGCTTAAAAGTCTTGGGATGCAACGCCGGAGCCAGAGGTTCTGGCAGGTCCGGCTGGATGTTGTACCAGGCCTGGGGGATCTCCTTTTCTGATAGTACAATCTTCGTCTGTTCCATACTCACCTCCCCTTGTTTTCTGCACGGTTAAAACCGTGCCTACAATCTCAATTCTTTCAGTTTCTCACCAATATTTTCACTTTCCAGTAAAACTTGTCCAATCAATATAGCATTTATTCCTGTATTTTTCAATAACAAAACGTCTTCTCTCCCTTTGATACCGCTTTCTGAAACTACTATCTTTTCCCCCGGAATCTTCTTCCTTAAGTTTTTGGTTACATTAAGGTCAACACTGAAATCTTTCAAATTGCGATTATTTATCCCAATAACCTCTGCGGGTGTGGAAAGGGCCTTCTCCATGTCTTCTTCATAATGAACCTCAATGAGAGTTTCCATTCCCATGTTCTTACTTATCTTTATAAATTTGACTATCTCTTCAACATCCAGAAGAGAAGCAATCAAAAGGACGGCATCCGCACCAAAAGCTCTCGATTCATACAGTTGATACTCGTCGATAATAAAGTCCTTACGTAGAATGGGGATGTTAACGCTTTCTTTAACAGAGAGAAGATGAAGGATATCTCCCAGAAAATACTTCTCTTCTGTTAACACAGAAACGGCTGCTGCGCCATTTCTCTCGTAAGACCGGGCTATCTTTTTGGGGTTAAAGTCTCTACAGATGAGACCACTGGAAGGAGAAGCTTTTTTAATTTCGCAGATTAAATTTATTTTCCCTGGAAGAGAAACTGCTCCCTTAAAATCCCTGGCCGCAGGAAGCTTAAGAATTCTCTCTCTCAGTTTGCTGAGGGGAATCTTGTCCTTCTTTTGGGCGACACTCTTTCTTTTATAAGAGACTATCTCTCTCAAAATATCCATAATATTAAGCTGATGAGCAACCGACATCAAAAATCAAATATCAAAAATTAAATATCAAATATCAAAAATTACCAATCACCCACTATCCCCACCTCTATTTCCCAGGGATGAAGGGATAGGTACAGGAGCTTCAATTCCGCCAGGTTTTGCCCCAGCGCTGGCGGAATTAGAGCGAGGCTTCTCTGGCCGAGCGACTCCGAAATCTATCCCATCATCCCAATTACGGGCATAAAGCCCTACACTACTTAGCGATATTCTTAGGCTCTGGTGGTATACTCCTTTAGGAGTTCTAACTTTTGGAGTGCCCTGCCAGAATCGATTGAGTCTTCAGCCAGTCTAATCCCCTCCTTAAAGTCTGATGCCTTCCCCGCAGCCACAAGTGCAGCAGAGGCGTTCAGAAGAACGACGTTCCGCCGAGGACCTTTCTTACCTTTAAGGATTGAGTATACTATCTCAACGTTCTCTTTAACCCCACCTCCTTCTATTTCGCTTGGATGGGAGACAGGCAGACCGAAATCCTCCGGCCTGATATAGTAAGTTTCTACCATTTTCTCTTTTAATTCAGAAACTTTAGTTGGACCAGTAATCGTAATCTCATCCAGGGTGTCCAGGCCATGGACAACGAAGGCTCTCTTTACTCCCAAGTTGTTCAGTACGTGAGCCATCATTTCTGTGAGTTCACCATCGTAAACGCCAAGAACCTGAGCTGTGGCACCAGCAGGATTAGTTAAAGGACCAAGGATATTGAATATGGTGCGCAGCCCAATTTCTCGCCTGGGACCTATGGCATATTTCATAGCCCCGTGAAAGAGGGGAGCATAAAGAAAACCTATCCCGATCTCCCTCACACACCTGGCAACCACTTCGGGAGGAACATCGAGGTTAACTCCCATACCCTGCACAACATCGGCACTCCCACAACCCGAGGAGACTCCCCTGTTTCCATGCTTGGCAACCCTTACCCCACATCCAGCTACCACAAATGCTGTCGTGGTAGAGATGTTAAAGGTGTTCGTTCCCGTTCCCCCTGTGCCACAGGTATCAACTATTGTCTCCCAATCGATATTGATCTCATCCCGATCTATGTCTACTTCTGGGAAGACATCAATTTTTGTCGCTTTGGCTCGCATCACTTTAGCACATCCTGTTATTTCTTCTACAGTCTCTCCCTTTATCCTCAGGGCTGTAATGAAAGCTCCAATCTGGGCATCGGTTGCCTTACCTGACATAATCTCTTCCATTACTTGAATTGCTTCTTCTTCTGTGAGGTTTTCGCCTCTTACTACACTGGCAATTGCTTCTTTAATCATTTCTTTCACCTATACCTGAACTGGCCACTCATCCCCAATACTTAGAAAATAGTTTGTAAAGAACGCTTGGAATTTCAGCCAAAAAACGAGGGCGAACTCCTTCCGCTAAAGCGGAAGTTTAGGCTAATCGGGCGACCACAAGGGTCGCCCCTACGCGACTCATAGAAAAGTTAGTTTGCGAGGAGCACTTAATTTCTTGCGTTACTAAATCTTTGCGAGCAAAGCGATAAAATTTCAATTGTCCGAGCCCCGATTTATCGGGGCGAGTTTTTGAAATTTAGTGAAGCAAGCAATAGATTTTGTTAGCAAGAAATTTCAGCGACGAGCAAACTAACTTTAATCATCTACTCCATTTCTACAAAATTTCTTAAGAGCTTCTTTCCTTCTTTAGTGAGAATAGATTCCGGATGGAACTGGACTCCCCAGACCGAGCACCTTCTATGTTTGATCCCCATAATCTCTTTTCGATCGGTCTGGGCAATAACCTCTAGACATTCAGGTAGGTTATCCGCCTTTACAATCAGCGAGTGGTAACGTGTTGCCTCAAAAGGATTGGTAATCCCTTCAAATATTCCTTTACCGTTATGGTATATCAGGGAAGTCTTCCCATGCATAATCCTTTCTGCCCTAACCACCTCTCCTCCAAAAGCATAGCCGATGCACTGGTGTCCAAGACAGACTCCCAGGATGGGAATCTTTCCTGAAAACTCCCTTATCAGACTGCAAGATATCCCGGCATCTTCGGGTCTGCCCGGCCCGGGAGAGATGATTATCTTTTCTGGTGCCAATTTAGCAATATCTGAAACGGAAAGCTCATCATTCCGAAAAACCTTCGATTTCTCTCCCATCTCTCCTAAATACTGTACGAGGTTATAAACAAAAGAGTCATAGTTGTCGATTACCAGAATCATCATTCAAATCCTTTCTCTGCCATCTCAATTGCCTCAAATAATGCCTTTGCTTTATTTAGTGTTTCATAATATTCATTTTTGGGAATGGAATCAACCACAATTCCTGCCCCGGCCTGAAGAAAAGCCTCCTTTCCCTTTATCAGAATCGTCCTGATTGTAATCGCCATATCCATGTTGCCCTGAAAGCTAAAATATCCAACTGCTCCAGCATAGGGCCCTCTTCTTAAATTTTCTAACTCTTCTATTATTTCCATTGCCCTGACCTTTGGTGCTCCAGAAACTGTGCCAGCAGGAAAACAGGCTTTAAGGACATCGAAGCTGTTCATACCTCTTTTTAGTTTACCCACCACTGCTGAAACAATATGCATTACATGCGAATACCTCTCAATGACCATCAATTCTGGCACCTCAACACTCCCATACTCACAGACCCGACCGAGGTCGTTCCTTCCCAAGTCGACCAGCATAAGATGTTCTGCCCTCTCTTTGGGATCCTTAAGCAATTCTCTTTCTAACTTCTTATCCTCAAATTCGTTTTTCCCTCTCGGTCTGGTACCGGCTATGGGTCGAACTTCGACTATTTTTCCCTCTTGTCTGACAAGGATTTCCGGAGAAGAACCGACGAGATTCATCCCGCCCAGCGAGAGATAATACATATAAGGTGAGGGATTGATAACCCTCAGTGCTCGATAAATATCAAAGGGATGGGCTTTAACCTTCGTCTGTAACCTCTGAGATAGAACAGTCTGGATAATATCGCCGGCTCTTATATATTCTTTGGCTCTTTTCACAATTCTCTCAAAGCCCATTCTGGTAAAATTTGATTCCATGACTATTTTAGAATCCCTTATCTGTTCTACTTTGGGTCGCTTTTTTGGTTCCTTTCTCAACTCAGCAACCAAACCTTCAATCTTACTGCAGGCTTCATCATAATAAGTCTTTAGATCCCTTCCCTCTCTATCTAAATGGACACAGGATACAACTTTAATTGTATGGGCTATGTGGTCAAAGACTAAGAGATTATCAGTAAATATAAATTTACAATCAGGCAAGTCGAGGTCATCAGGATTAGTGCTTGGGATGTCTTCAATGAACCTTACCATATCGTATCCAATATAACCTACAGCTCCCCCATAGAAGCGAGGTAGCCCCTCCACCTTTACTGGCTTGTATTTCTGCATGATTTTTCTCAATTCCTCGAGAGGATTTTCTGTTTTTATCACTTGCCTCATTACTGGAGCCCTAAGAGTCAAAGTAACCTCTCTCCCTTTACTGTCAAAGACTAAAGCAGGATGGCTGGATAAGAAAGAGTACCTTCCAAGCTTCTCTCCCCCTTCAACACTTTCCAAAAGATAAGCATATCTTCCCATACCAATTTTGGTGAACGCAGAGACCGGAGTTTCCATATCAGCGAGGATTTCTTTATAGACAGGAAGCAAATTCCCTTTCTTTGCCAATCTCTTAAATTGGCCAAAACTTGGATAGAACATAAATTCCTTTCACTTACTTCTTTTTATAGACTTTGCTGGGGTCAAAAACTTTTCCCCCAACAATATCGTATTCTCCCCTTTTATTAACCTTCCTGAAGAAACATGACCTGTATCCCAGATGGCAGGCAGCACCGCCGAGTTGTTCCACTCTTATCAGTAAAGTGTCGCCGTCACAATCGAAAAAAATCTCTTTGACCTCCTGAAAAAATCCCGACTCCTCGCCTTTAGTCCAGAGTCTCCCTTCGGAACGACGCCAGAAACAGGTCTTTCCAGTAGCCATTGTCCTTTCCAGAGATTCTCGATTCATATAAGCCAGCATCAAAATTTGTCCATTTCGATAATCCTGCACTATTGCTGGGATCAATCCTTGACTATCAAATTTCAATTCTTCCATAAACTTCATTTTTCCCTCCAGAAACTTTCCTTTTGCACGGTTAAAACCGTGCCTACAAATCCTCCACCCCATTGTAGGCACAGATTCAATCTGTGCATCTATCCGAGCGACTCCGAAAACTATCCCACCTCTATTTCCCTGAGGATGAAGGGATAGTTGCAGGAGCTTCAAATCCGCCAGGTTTCGCCCCAGCGCTGGCGGATTTAGAGCGAGGTTTTTCTAACCGAGCGACTCCGAAAACTATCCCACCTCTATTTCCCTGAGGATGAAGGGATAGTTGCAGGAGCTTCAAATCCGCCAGGTTTCGCCCCAGCGCTGGCGGATTTAGAGCGAGGTTTTTCTAACCGAGCGACTCCGAAAACTATCCCTTCATCCTCATCTTTCTCCTATTTCTATAGCCTCCGGAAGTTTTATGTCACCAGTATATAGCGCCTTTCCAATAATCATGCCAGAAACACCGTATTGTTCCAGTTCCTTAATTCTCTTTACATCATCCAAGGTCGAGATACCGCCGCAGGCAATAACTGGAATTTCGACTTTCTCAACGAAAGCCTTTATGCTCTTCACATTGGGACCTTTTAACATTCCATCCTTCTTTATATCGGTAAAGATTATCTCTTTCACTCCCATCTCTTCTACCCTTTTACCCAGAACCGTCGCCCGAACAGCAGTAATTTCTTTCCAACCTCCGATAGCTACTTTTCCACCAAATGAATCTATGCTTATTACAATTTTATCCCCAAAATTTTTCAATGCTTTTCTTACTGTATCTGTGTCATAAATTGCCGAAGTGCCCAGGATAACTTTAGCCACGCTACCAGACAATACTCTATTGATAGTGTCCATATCTCGTATGCCACCGCCGACTTGCACAGGAACATTGATACTCTTTGCAATTTCCATAATCAAGTCAAGATTCTGGATTACACCTGAAAAAGCACCGTCTAAATCAACTATGTGAATCCTTTTTGCCCCTTGAGCCTGCCAGAGCTTTGCCACAAAAACAGGCTCCTTAGAAAATATAGTCTCTTCTTCCAATTTCCCTTGAACCAGGCGGACACAGTTTCCACCTCTAATATCAATAGCCGGAATAATAATCATACTGACTCCGCTACCCCAATTCTAAAAACTGTAGCAGCAAAGCGTCCCGATGAATCGGGACAACTGCAACATTTGAAAGCCGAATCAAATCTCGACTTCTTCATAATCGACCTTTTGTTGAGGGAATCCCTTTTGACTTTGGATTTATCTTAACCGCTTCGCGCAAAGCTACTCCAAAGCCTTTGAACATTGACTCAGCAATATGATGGTTATTCCTTCCATACCTCAAATTAATGTGCAGAGTAATCCCTGCATTAATACATAATGCTCGAAAGAAATCTTCAATTAGCTCAAAATTGAATTCTCCTCTTTTTATGGGTTCTCTCTTAAGTTTAACATTAAATTCCAGATGAGCCCTATTAGAGATATCCAAGGAAATTTCAGAAAGTGCTTCGTCCATTGGGACAGCTGAGAAACCATAGCGAAATATTCCTTTCTTTTTCCACAAAGCTTTCTTTATCGCCTGTCCCAGAGAGATTCCCAGGTCTTCAGTAGTATGATGGTCATCGATGTGTATATCGCCCGATGCTCTTATCTTCAAATCAACACATGCGAACTTTGCCATGAGTTCCAGCATATGGTCGAGAAAGGGAATCGGGGTATTTATCTCATAATTTCCTTTGCCATCTAAATTCAACTCGACCCGAATCTTTGTCTCCTTGGTCCTTCTATCTATCTTTGCCTTTCTCATTTTACCTCCAACTTCATCTACGCGAAGTTGGGCGACCAAGGTCGCCCCTACACATTCTACGCGAAGCTTCGCTTCGCTACTCCTTTATAATGCAGAGCTTCGCTCTGTAGCTACATCCTCCCGAGCCTAATCTTTACTGACTCTGCATGCGCTTCCAATCCTTCGACTTCTGCAAAATTGATTATATGTCGAGCTGAACTTCTCAACCCACTCTCCGAACAGGCTACTACTACCATTCTTTTCAAAAAATCTTTTACCGACAATCCCGAAGAGAATCTCGCCGTGCCCCCTGTAGGCAGAACATGGCTTGGGCCTGCATAATAGTCACCAATGGCAACCGGAGACCATTCACCAAGAAATATTTCCCCCGCATTCTTTATCTCAGGTAAAATTCTCTCTGGCCTCTTTGTCAGGATTTCCAGATGTTCGGGAGCGAACTCATTGGCAAGCCTTACAGCTTCTTTAATATTCCCCACCCACTTAAGGTAGATTCCTTTTCCTTTTACTTTCTTTTGAACAATATCTCTTATTCTCTTTGAAGTTGTGATTAACCGCGCAATGGCACCCCCGCCATGCTCTACCTGTGCCAATAGGTCGGATATTATGTAGTCAGGGTTAGCATTCCCGTCAGCAATAATCAGTATTTCTGAAGGGCCAGCTAAAATATCAATTCCTACATCGCCAAAAAGAAGCCTCTTAGCAGTAGTAACATACACATTTCCTGGCCCCACGATCTTATCAACTTTGGGAACGGTCTCAGTCCCGTAGGCAAAAGCGGCAATTGCCTGGGCGCCCCCAACTTTATAGACTTCCTGTACGCCGCAGATTTGGGCAGCCACCAAAACCTCAGAACTCAACTTCCCTGGAGGTGAAACCATCGCAATCCTGGGAACACCTGCCACTTTTGCCGGAACTACAGTCATCAGCACTGAAGAGGGATAAGCATATTTTCCTCCAGGCACATAGACCCCCACTTTCTCAACAGGTTGCCAGAGCTCAAGAAAGCGAATCCCTTTCAAGGTGCCTTTTGAGAATTGCCGACCCAGTTTTGTAATTCGCCTATATTCGCGACGGTGGAATTTTTCTATATTTTTCTTTACTCTTTCTATTAACCTGATAAAATTTAAGCCAACCTTGTTGAAAGCTCTTTCAATCTCTCCTTTTTTCACTCTCAATTCGGCTGGCTTTAAGAGAAGACCATCGTATTTCTTTGTATAAAAGAGCAAAGCTTTGTCGCCTTGATTCTTGACCCTCTCTATGATTTCTCTAACTTTCTTTTCTACTTCTTTCAAACCTTTTTTCTACTCCTTTCCAATGGATATCTTCGCCCTACCCCTACAGAATAAATTTCAAATTTCAGATTTCAAATTTCAAATTACAAATTTATAATACCTTAAGATTGAAAAAATAGTTTGCGAAGACTTCAGGAATTTTAGCCAAAAAACAAGAACGACAATCGGGCGACCACAAGGGTCGCCCCTACGCGACCAATTACTAATTAAAAGATAGTTTGTGAAGAGCTATTGGAATTTTAGCCAAAAAACAAGAACGACACATTCCCCTGATGCGAGGGGATTTGGTGTAGCGAGCATTAGAATTTTTAGCCAAAAATCGAAGATTGTAGCGGCAAAGCGTAAGCTTTGCTTCTTCTTATCATTGGGCGACCGTAAAGGTCGCCCCTACGCGACCTGAGATTTTTGGCGGTGCTCAAAGAGCAAAAAATTGTCAGCGAGCGAACCAAATCCCGAGCATCCCTCTGACCGAGCGACTCCGAAAACTATCCCCACAATACAAATTCCAAATCCCAAAATC
>Ga0315314_1001377_pt1 | contig 22141 bp, 20 predicted proteins | sample TDP9_MG_FD_203631 | JGI IMG/M metagenome (GOLD analysis project Ga0315314, IMG submission 203631) | Freshwater sediment microbial communities from Lake Towuti, South Sulawesi, Indonesia - TDP9 | ecosystem: Environmental > Aquatic > Freshwater > Lake > Sediment | place: Indonesia: South Sulawesi... | reverse complement strand
ATGCGAGAGCAAAAAGGTATTCGTTCCAAGAAAATAGGAAAGAAAACAGAGCCGACACTAGCAGGCCTGGCGCAGCCAAGGGCAATACAACCCGCCTAAACGCTTCAAGTCTGGAACAGCCGTCGACCATGGCGCTTTCCTCATACTCGGGCGGTATTTCCTCATAAATCCCTCTCATAAGCCAAATTACGAGAGCTAGGTTCATGAAAGTATACAGTACGATCAAGGGTGGATAAGTATCCAAAAGCCCAAATTCTGATGCAAAAGCAAAATATGGAATAACGGTCACGATAGGCGGGAATATCCGTGTGGTCAAAATATAAAACATCAGGTCGTCCCTTCCCCGAAATTTGAACCTTGCGAAGCCATACGCCGCAAGGGAGCCTACAGCAACGGTAAGAGGTGTACTTATCCCCGCTATTACCAAGCTGTTTTGAAAAAAATTCCACTCGCGGAGCACAAATTTATAGCTTTCTAGAGTTGGGGTGAACATAAACACAGATGGCCACTCTAAAGAGATTATATCTCTAAATTTTTTCAGCGACACTAAAACTCCCCAAAAAGGTGGGAAAAGGAAAAATACAAGTATGATTATGCCGATCAAATAGTATAAAACTCTCGCAAGTTCCTTTTTTGGGAAAGCCATTTCATCTAACCCTTCTTATTCTGTTGATGAGCAATACGGCAGCTATTACAACAATGAAATGGAATATGAAGGATTGTACTGTTGCATTACCAAAATCGAACCAGCAGAAGGCGGTTCTATATATGTAAAAAGTCACCGTATGAGTAATTCTCATGGGTCCACCAAATGTGAGCATCGATATTTCGTCGAACAGCTTCAATATATCTGCTATTCTGAAGAGTAAAATGACCAAAAACACTTCTCTCAGTAAGGGCAAGGTGATGCGTCTCAGGATTTGCGTTGAGGACGCTCCGTCAACTGTCGCCGCCTCATAATACTCTGGAGGAATCATTTGAAGGCCGGCGTAAAAGATTAGCGCCACAAAGGGCGTCCAATGCCAAATTTCGACCACCATGACTGAGGGAAGAGCGCCCACTTCCGAATCCGGGTTTAACAGAACAGGTAATCCCATACTTTCAAGCATAAAATCCAACAATCCGACATGTCGATTCAAAAATAGTTTCCATAGAACACCTACTACACATGGTGCCATCATTACGGGTACCACAATTGTGTTTTGTATCAGGGAAGAAAAATTTCCTCGTCTTGCATTAAAATATAGGGAAATTAGAAACCCCAAAATCAACTCTATACTTAAGCACACCACAGCCACAATAAAAGTGGTTATAAGAGAGTCAAAATAGAATGGATCATTCAGAACTTCTTTCCAATTTTGTAAACCAACGTATGGCCTCTCCGGCAGGAGAAGGTTGTATTCATGAAGACTCATATACAAACTGTGGATAGTTGGCCAAATAGTTAATCCGAAAACCATGATCAAAGACAGAAAAATAAAGGAAGGGTATTCGCGCCTCACTGTAATCCCTTCTTCTTTGGCTTTTTAGATCTCCGTCCCAGGAACAGCCTGTTCCCAAGGCTTGACGTTAGTCATTAGATCTTCCTGGCAAGCATCCAGAGCTTCATCCACACTCATTTCCCCTAGAATTGCTTTATGATAATAGTTTGCAATGACTTCTACGCACTGCATCCAGTTTAATACACAGGGGGCGTACCATGCAACATTGATCGCAGCTTGGTGTGGTGGATACCATGGAAACTTTTCAATCATTTCGGGATCCTCTAGTATTGAACTTCGGCATACTGACGCCCCGTCTGGGTTCACTATGGCTATCTCTCTTTGGAGATCCACGTTACACACCCATTCAATCCATTTATAAGCAAGTTCCGGTACCTTTGAGTCCGCATTAATGCCCCATCCTTCGCCTCCCGCAACATTTCCCGGCCCGGCTGGACCCTCAGGCGCTGGCATGAAAGCTACTTTATCCCACACTAGACTTTTTTCTGGATTTGCAACTGTACTGCCCAACTCGCTCAACATCCAGATCATCGCAGCTTTTCCTGTTTGGAAAAAGGCGGCAGATTCTGCCCAACCCCAACCGATGCTCTCTGGTGGCAAGACTTTGTAGAGCTCGCACACAAACTTTAAGAATTCTTTCATCTCGGGAGTGTTGGCTTGAGGCATGAACGTTTTCGCACTTACTACTTCAGCACCAAACGACTGCATTATCCCAAAAGTCGCAAAAGTTACCGGATCAGCATATGCCATACCCGTAACCAAACCATATATATCAATTTTTCCATCACCATTCTCATCAATAGTAAGCTTCTTAGCAGTTTCAATCACTTCGAACCACGTACTTGTCGAACCTGGCCCTGGTTTGATGCCGTACTTCTCGAATAGGTCAGTTCGATAAGCCAAGAAGAAATGGTTCATGTGTGGGGCAAGCCAAACTGTTTTGCCATTGAACAGGCCTGCTTTTAAAACACGCGGTTCAAAATCGTCCAGCGCAAGTCTTGTTTCGTTACAAACTTCGGAATCTTCTATGAACTCGTCCATTGGGTACAAATACGGAAACGTAGGTCCTCGCCAATCTCCTGTTATACACCAAATGTCCCAGTCAGCCTTTCCTGGGCTAACAACGTCTAGTGTTATTTGTTCACATAGCATTTCCCAAGCACACCGATGGTCGTACGTTACAATGGCTCCAGTTTCTTCTTCGAACTCATGAATATAGTCAGCAAGTGTTATTGTCCATGGACTATTATAGCCAAGTACATATAAGTGCTGTCCCTTGTAAGGCTTCTCCGGTGCCGGTGGCACTGCCATGATGGTGTAATAGTAGTAGCCGATCGCGGCAACGACGACAACCACCACAATTATTCCTACCCACGCCATCCTCGATATCCCGACTAATCTTCTAGAAACCATTTTTTCACCTGTAGTAGTCATGATTTTATATCTGAAAATATTTATGTATTTCGGTCGATCGACCTTGCAATTAATGATCTGGATGGGAATCGGCGTTTTGCCCTTTATACCCAGAGACTTAATGAAAATAACCATGCACATTGAATTTATTGTTGCACATCATTTGTAATCTAGAGAGGAACTTGGGCTAACCATCTGTGCCGTCCGGTTGCTTGCTCATAATAGTGACCAACTCGTAAAACGGTTGATTCCTGAAATGGCTTGCCTATGATTTGTAATCCTATGGGTAGGTTATCAGAATTGAATCCGCAACAAATTGAAAGCGCGGGAAGCCCTGTTAAGTTAAAGGGTGCCGTAAAACGAACTACCGCCCGCTCGTACTCTTCCTTATAGCCTTCCATGAAAACCTCCGACCAACATTCCACTCCAGTTTTCGGCGCCACGATAGGTTGCGACGGCGTCAACATGACATCCACGTCTTTCATTGCCTCCAGAACTTGAGCTGTCCACTTTGGTCTAGCCCGCAATATGTCAATATACTGCGTTGCGCTTACGAAGAAGCCGGCTTCGATGGAAAGTTTGGTTTCATACATGTACTCGTGGGCATGTTCAGCGTATATCCTCCTGTGGTTAGCTGCTGCCTCTGCAGGTTCAAGTGCGGTGTAAGCGCCCATTATCCCATCGATTGCGGGAACAGTTAACTCGAGGATACTCATGCCTGAACGTTCCAACACTTTTATGGCTTGTCTAACTGCTGAAAGCACTTCGTGATCCACGTGTTCAAAGAAATAATTTCGCGGAACACCCGCACGTAAACCATCGACAGAGTCTTGAAGTTCGGCAACATAATCGGGAATCTTTCTTTTACGTGTCGCGGGATCTTTCTCGTCGTACCCAGCAATAAATTGCAACATCACAGCAGTATCTTCCACATATCGTGTTATGGGTCCAACGTGGTCAAGCGACCAGCTTACTGGAAATACGCTTGCTCTACTTACCAGTCCATAAGTCGGCTTTAGGCCTACAACGCCACAGTAGCTGGATGGAATTCGAATAGATCCACCAGTGTCTGTGCCCAACGTTGTAAGCGCTGAGCCTGCAGCTATCGCTGCTGCTGAGCCACCACTGGAGCCTCCGGGAATTCTGTCCAGACTCCACGGGTTTCTGGTGGGAGGAGTGATTGCCCCTAAGGCAAATTCGTGGGTGTTCGTCTTACCCAATATTATTGCGCCTGCTTCCTTAAGCTTTTTAACCACGGTAGCGTCTTCGTTAGGAAAATTTTCTCTGAAGATCCTAGAACCATAAGTCGTTTTCACCCCCTTTGTATCTATAAGATCCTTTAATGAAACCGGAATCCCATGTAGAAGACCCCGATATTGACCCCGTTGAATTTCTTTCTCAGCCTTCCCAGCTGCTCTTCGAGCTTCCTCACCAGTTACTGTGACATAAGCCTTGATCTTGTCTTCCGTTTCTTCAATTCTCTCCAAAAGTGCATTCACAAGATCCCAAGGGGAAACCTCTCCTTCATGGATCTTTGATGCAAGAGCTGTCAGCCGTTCATAAAGGAGACTACCGTTCTTCATTGTCACCATTCTCTGCCTCCTGCAGGTATCTGACGTAAAGCATTGGATCGTCGCTGGGCGTCAACATGGTATCTTCTATTGCCTTTATGATAGAATAGTTGGCTTGAACTAATTCAAACAGATCTTTTAGACTCTTTTTATCTGTCACTTTTAAATCCAGTAGCTTAACGATGTTCTCAACTAATTCCTTTGAAAGATGTTTCAACAGACTGCCTCCAAATGAATGCTTATATACTAACTAATAGTATTATACACGTATCTGTTTATTACTTTAAACGTTTTTGATATTGTCGTACGTGAACATGGTAGCTTTTGATCCAGAATTTCTATAACGTGATTATGGCATCCGTGTGACTGAACAATCTCAACTGAAAGACAGGGTTGCACTGAATGAGGTGGAAGTGAAGAATCCAACCTAAATCATCGCTTAGGAACTGACATCACCCGTCGAAAGCATCAGCTTGGAAGGCGAATACTGCAAGATGAGGTGCCATCCAATGTGCTTTAGTTGTCTCGTCTAACTCATGCCCTGCCATAAACTCAACTGCCGTCTCGTTGATCCTATTCAGTTTGGTGGCTGTCATCCCCGAATTCCTCAACGCGTGTGGGTGTGCTGGGTCTATATCCGCTACTTCTAACTGTTTCTCACTCACTAACTCTACCTTCAAAGTCAACTTCCTGAACGAGTTTTCGATTAAGTTTGGCGTTAGTCGGTTATGCCTCAGCTTTGTGCCCCTCCTTTAGTGAACAATGGCGTGTCGAACTCCAGCGCATCACCGTTCTTCCTCCTCTCGTTTAGGTAAAGCCGTGGTGTTTCAAGGACTTCCTCCCCAAAGACAGTGTATGGTCAAGAATTTCTCACCATTTTCTAAATCACACGTCACATCACCATAGTTCAAACTGAAAACCTCACCTACCCCTTGGAAGCTTTATTGAATAATGCAGTGATAGTTCAAAATCGATGAGGTTTCGGTGAAAGACACGGTAGAAACCGTAAAAAGGCGAAAAAGTTGACTTTGAAAACTCCGATAAAGTCCTTAATCTTTAATCGAGATAATAGGCAAATACGCGGGAATATCTATTTTAATGCCTCAAGACATCTTCTTCACAGCAAAATCATTCGGTTGAGAACCGCCGTTTCTTTGGGTTTCTAGTGCATTTGACACCTAATTCCTCTTTAAGCGCTTTCGATGACCTTTGAGATGCATATATCTGGATTTGAAATGTTTATTCTATTCTATCTGCTAATACTCCTGCAGATAAGATAGACCGAAATTTGGTAATTTTATGGACATTATTCATCGTCTGTGGTGTAGTACATTAGTTCCTGGCGAGTTTTGGGTTTCAGAACGAGTCTATTACGGCCGACGAAATTCTCGGACATCTCGGTGATGTCGATCTTTCTTTGAAAAACAATGGGAAGACTCTTTGGTGCATATGGACCTCGTCTCTTCCAAAGATCCAGCGCCTCGTCGGCATCCCACGGTACGATCTGCTTTTTTTCGTCGTTGGGCTTGAAGACAACTGCTGGTTTCGTTATCTCTCCACTTGGCATATCTTCAACTTGTCTTAGGTTGCCGTATTTCTTTTTCAACTCGCCCAGAGGCCCGAACTCCAAGGCCCTTAACGAGCAGCTCAATACGCAAATCGGCTTTAAACCTTGTTCTAAGCGGTCTATGCACATGGTGCACTTTGACATAATCGTTCCAGGTTTATCGTCTGCATATTGTGGCGCTCCGTATGGGCAGGCAAGCCAGCACTTTCGAGCCCCTTTACATTTTTCTTTGTCCACTAACACGGCACCATACTTCTCCTCCTTGTAGAGCGCTCCGTTCGGACACGCACTCACACAAACCGGATTCTCACAGTGGTAACAGGGAATCGCCAAGAGGTGAAGTCTCACGTTTGGAAAGGCATCTTTCTCCCACTGATACACGCGCATCCACTTAATGGGAACCGGAGGAATATCATTCCATTGTTTGCAAGCTACTACACACCCATTGCATCCGGTGCATCGATTCTGATCAAAATAAAAGCCATACTGAGCCATCTTCACTCACCTTGAAGTTCTTCCACTTGAACGAGGGGGGTGGCCTTAGCCGCAGTGATGCAGCTCTTGAAGTCTCCACCTAATAAGGTCGAGGGCGAAGCGCCAAAGTCCACGCCTGACGAATTCGGTTCATACCTTCCTCCGTGATGGATTAGAACTAGGCCTGGCATCATCCTTGAGGTTACATAAGCAGGCATGACTACTTTTCCTCTATCGTTATAGACTTGAACCATGTCTCCATCACTTACACCTCTAACCTTCGCATCGGCCACGCTCAACCAAACTCTATGCCTGTAGACGTGGTTTCTCAGCCAAGGGTTTGTCCAGAATAGATAGTGGACGCGGTACCTGCAATGGGGCGTAAGCAGCATTAATGGGTACTTCTCCACAAGTGGGTCGTCCATGCCTTTAACTGTTGGCTGGTACCGGGGCATGGGCTGGAGATCGCTCCAGTCGCTTGGTAGATTATCGTAAAGACGGCCAAACGGATCAAAGTGCTCACCTTCGCCTCTGTTCACTTCGTTCGCAATGTAGTTAGAGAAGATCTCTATCTTCCCTGATTCTGTCTTGAAGGGTTTATCTTCTTTGATTTGATCATCCCAACCAGTAAACGGCTTCTCATCCAGCTCTTCGCAATTGATAAATTTACCTTTTGTAAATTCTTTCCATGACGGAATGTTGATATTTCGAGCTTTATAGTACTCCACGATATTTTGGTAGCAATCCCGCAAGTATTGTTCGTAGTCTCTATCCCAATTTTCGTCTGTCGTATAGTACTTGAAGTACTTTTTTGGGTCTATTCCAAGTTTCTCGGCAAGCTTTACGTAGACCCAGATCCATGATCTAACCTCGCTTGGTGGTTTAACCACGCCTGGACAATAGTTTATGCTCTCGAATCCACCATAATCACCTGGTCCTTTGATGATATTCTTCTCTTCCCAAATCGGATCCAATGCTGGAAGAATTATGTCAGCGTACTTAACTGAGGGAGTAATTTGGCTATGCATCGAAATGATGAATTCCATCTTCTGTAACGCCTTCACCTGGTAGTTCGGTGAATCTGTTGCTGTGACAAGGTGATCGCTTGCATGCGGTTTTCGTCCCCCACCCCAGAAAAGCATCTTAGGGTTGAAGTCTTTCAGTAACGATGGATCAGCCTTCCATCCTATCATCCTTCTGTACTCGTCACCGCTCAACTCCCCGTTCCTTACCTTGTCCAAAAGGAGAACGGCTTGGGCCCAGTAGTGGCTCCTGTACATCTTTGGAACCCTGTAGTTACCCCTTGGCCCCCAAGAAGTCGAGATCGGGATTTTTCGGTATGGACCAAGATGAAGAGCTGGTCCCGCTCCGGGAGTTCCCCAGTATCCTAGTATCGCTTGTAAAGCGGCGAATGCTTTGACAATCTGTTCCCCATGGCTCTTGCGGTATACGCCCCACTGGCACCAAAGCCAAGCAGGCCTATTTTTTGCAATTCTCCTTGCCAATTCTCTTATCGTTTGGGCGGGCACTGCGCAAATCTTTTCTGCCCATTCTGGGGCCTTCTCCACATGATCATCTACGCCCATCACGTAGTTCTTCCATCTCTCGAAACCTACGGGTTCAACATACTTGGCAACGAAGTCTCTATCGTACAAGTTCTCCTTGAACAAGACGTAGGCCATCGCCAGAAACATGGCACAGTCTGTTCCAGGTTTGATTGGTATCCACTGATCCGCTAGGACTTCTGCGGCGACAGTGTACCTTGGATCGATGATTATGATTGGTTTCCCTCTTTCCCTAGCGAGTTTCAAGAACCACGCGAATTGATGCCCGGGGCCATGGTGCCCTATAGTCGGATCGAAACCCCATAGGACAATTAGCCTCGAATTGGCCAACATGTCCGCAGCCGAACTTGATGCGTACTCAGCATTCTCCCAACCAGGTGCTCCGGCCATAACATGGGATATCAGTCTGAGTGCATCATATGAGCACCAACCCCAACTATCAACGCCCGCCCCCCAGAATTCGAAAAGGCGCTCCAAGCTATCGTTGGGCATATAAGGAGTTATGATCGAATACGTTCCATGCTTTTTCCTAATCTCCTCCATCTTATTAGCGATTGTTGTCAAGGCCTCTTCCCAAGATATCCTCACATATTTTCCTTCCCCCCTCTTCGTACCGGGTGCTCTTTTAAGGGGGTAGAGAATTCGATTCGGATTGTAGATATGTTTGTGAAAGACGAGACCTTTAGCGCAGGCTCTTCTTTGAAGACGATTCTTTATTAGATCATCTTCTGAGAGGACCTTATCTTCCATACCTATATTAGGGTTGTATCGGTCATCTGGTTCAACAGTTGTGACTACACCGTCTTTAACGTGGGCTTTGAGGACACATGAACCGGTGCCACCGCAGTTGCAATTAGCGCGCGCGCTAGACCCGTTCATTCCTCGATACCTTAGACTTCCCGTTGAGGAGAGGATAAGATACGATGGGGAGGTGGTTATCCCCCTCAATGAATATAGCGTTCGTGAAGCGTGTAAAAAATTTAGGAAGTGGGGGGTAGAGGCAGTCGCAGTATCTCTATCGTGGTCGGTTGTGAATCCTTCTCACGAAAGAAGAGTAAAAGAGATAGTGGAAGAAAAGATGCCTGGAGCACAGGTAGCTATAAGTTCAGATGTCCTACCTATAATTCGAGAATGGCGACGCACTGCTGCCACTGTTTTTAATGTATACATCTATTCTTGTCTTACCGAATACCTCTACGGCATGGAAGAGCGCCTAAGAACCATGGGATTGAAGGTCCCTCTACTCATTGTGCAAAACATTGGTGGATGTACCACTACGAAAAAGGGCGTCATGAAACCAGTCTTTATTTGCAGTTCTGGACCAGCCGCAGGTCCAGCGTCGGGCATTTTCTTTGGAGTAGAAGAAGAAAACATTATAACCATCGATATGGGAGGTACAAGTTTCGATACAAGCCTTATAAGAAATAGAGAATCAGCATATACAGAAGATTTAACACTTTTGAATATTCCATTGGGAGTTAGTGCAGTAGATGTCCACTCGATAGGAGCAGGGGGAGGAAGCGTAGCATGGATCGACCCTGGCGGTGCACTTAGAGTTGGTCCACAACACACATGCCGAAGTTTGCTCCAACAGAAAGATCGAACTCGCCGTAGATCAGCAGAAAAGCTTCACCTAGGCCTACTATTCCCACCAGTGAAGTTGCCGTTAGGATTCCTGCTATGTTATGGAAAGACAAAAAATCCGTATAAATGAACGTAAAAGCCACGGCCACAACCAGGGTGCTAGCCATCACCCCGAACTCGGGTACCTTAAGTAGCTTCAAAAAAAGGGGAGAAACGTGGCCAAATCTCTTGGATATGTTGGCTGTCCTCACTAGGGGGCCTCGTCTTCGGTTTTAGGCAGCGCCTACGACTTCCACCTGTTTCCTTATAACGTCAACAGTGTCCTTGTCTATGACAGCTGGCCCCGTTGCTACGGATTCGGGAGGAATAAACCCGTACGTGAGGTGCGAGTATAGCCACAGAATGCTTAGGTAGGTTTGAAAGAAAAATTGCTGGACGGTTGCGCAGATCTGCACACCTTCCTCGATTGCTTCCATGATCATGGGACTGACGTCACAGCCGCCTAGCCTCACAATGCCAACCAAGCCTCTTTCTTTCAACAGAGTGGACTACGAATATCTATTAGTAGTATCCGTCAGAATAATTTGACGTAGGAGTATACGACTGATCTGACTTAAAGATCCTATCCTGTGCTATACCTAACGATGGTGAATGGCTTAGAATATTCCAATGGTGTGGTCAACGTCTACAATCTTTTCTCCATTTTGATCGTAGGCGACCTTCCTGAGCTTGATTATAGCCATGCCTGACCTGTTCTTGCTCGCTCTTGCGTCAACAATTTTGATTTCCATAGTTACGGTGTCGCCGGCCTTCAACGGTTTGTAGAGTTTCCAGTTAGTCCAGCCGAGAGATACTTCAGTGGTTGCGGGTCGGTCTCCGACCAAATTCTTCCTCACTCTCTTCATTTCGGCATCTAGCCCATGCCATCGAACTGCCTCGTACAACCCGTCTATGATTGGAAGTATCATTGTGGCGTGTGCCTCCCTCCCTCTCCCCCGGAGTAGAGGGGTGAGGAAGGTGTTGGCAAACGTGTTAATGTCCGCTTTCGTTACGGTTCTCGGCGGGGTCATGAATACCCTTCTTTCTTTGGTCATTCACAACCCTCTTGCTTTGTCATCTTCTTCATTCCTGATGTTTCAGCGGTCAGCACCGTTTCTCCCCTCTGGTTTATAACGGTGCGTCTTAAAGTTATTATCCCGTAACCAGGTCTGTTGCTCTTCTTTTTATCCATTATTTCAAACTTGACTCTTATCGTGTCTCCAGGCTTCACCGCTCCAGTGAACCTCAAGTCGTGAATGCCCACGAATTGCGCCTCCTCCATACCGTCGAAGAGATTCACCCGCAATATCAATCCCTCAGAAATCGCGAGCGTCAGCAACCCCGGAAGTATCCTCGTCCCATAAACAGTCTTTTTGGCGAGTTCCTCATTCGTATGCATAAAACTGAAGTCCCCTGCCAATCCACAAAATATGACAATATCTGTCTCTGTCACAGTTCTTCCCTCTGTGGTGAACTTGTCACCAACCTTGAAATCCTCGAAATGTTTTCCCCACAGATTACTGGGTTGTGTACATGCTGAAACTCTTACATTTTCCAAAACCTTTTTCATAAAGCTGACGCGCCTCCATTAGCTTGTTTGGTATAAGAGTAGTTGGATATAAAAAACATTCGGTCCACGGGGCCGGAAGCTTTTTTATATTTTGTGCTACCTTCTTTACTTTTTTAATCAAATAAGACTTTCGTTATAAGAGCCCTTGTGGAAAAAACTAAGAAAAGGCCCTCTCTTTTAGTATTAACTAGAAAACCACTTGTGACCGGGGACTAAATTAACAGTAAAAGAACAACAAAACATTGCAAAGAAGCAGAACGTGCGACTTGAATATTCTCCAACACATACAAGAAGGATCTTTCTTGTCCCTCCAAAGCATGGGTCTTGGTCTAAGTCCATGACAGTCGGGAGACCGGTGAGAATCACTCTAGTTGCGACGAGAGTGTCTACCTTCTGGTTAATTATGGCTGGGGGTGCGTTCCCCGTGGTCGTTGCAGCGACGGCGTATATTCCAGGGAAGCTTTCTGTGGGTTCTCGCACGAGGACCGACTTGACATACATCCATAGGCTAGACTCGACGGTGGTGACAGGTGTTCCCTCCATCGAGATCCAGCCCACTAGGTAGGGTGCGCATGTCCCTGTTAGGGATACGTTAGCCTTATTTGCCAACTTCTCTTAGGCCACTTGTCTTTCGCGTGCGAAAAATAACAATGCTGTTCTTTCGGGCGCAAAAGCTTATAAGGATATGCTTATTGCTAAATGTTGGTGAAATAAATATGGCTTTAGACTTTGCCCTAGACGGAGTAAAGGTCTTAGGATGCCACCAAGTCCACGCAGGAGCCTACTCCGCAAGGCTACTAGCGGAGATGGGAGCAGAGGTCATCAAGATCGAGCGGCCCGGGAGAGGTGAGTGGATAAGAACGGGGACGGCCCGGGACAGTCTGCCATACAAGGGCGAGTCCTATTACATCGCGAATATGGCCGTCAATCAGAAGTGCATAACACTGAATCTTGCACACCAGAAGGGTAAGGAGATTTTCCTGAGGTTAGTCAGGTGGGCTGACGTCTTCATAGAGAATCTTGCACCGGGCACAATGAAGCGCCTGGGTCTTGACTTCGAAGCACAGAAGAAGGTGAACCCCAAGATCATATACGCCTCTATCAAGGGATACGGACACGACACCCCCTACAAAGACCTACGTGGGGTGGACTACTTGGCCCAGGGAAGATCCGGCCTGATGGATATGACAGGCTTCCCAGGGACGCCGCCAACCCTGTGTGGGGCTCCCATAGTCGATCATCACGCGGGAGTACTCTTGGCCTTCTCCATTATGTGCGCTCTTTACTACAGAAACCGGACGGGAAAGGGGCAGTCCATTGGCATTGCCCTAACCGATGCGGCGATCGACGAGGTCTTTGAGCAGAACATGGAGTATTTAGTCACGGGTTTGGTTCCTAGGAAAAGAGCAAACAGCCAATTTGGGGCTAGTGAAACCGCCGTCTACAAAGCGAAGGATGGATACATCATCTCTTACATAGATAATTGGCCAGCGATTTGTAGAGCTATAGGAAGGGAAGAGCTCATCAACGACCCACGATTCAACACGCTGGAGAAAAGAGGTTATTGGGGTCCAGCATTCAGTATGATGGAAGAAGTTCAGTATACAATTGAGGACTGGACGAAGACGAAGACTAGGGACGAAGCTGTGGAGGCGCTGAGGAAGGAGGGGATAATGTGCGAAAGGATTCAATCCATCCCAGAGGTCTTCGAAGATCCGTACACGAAGGCGAGAAAGCATAAAATCTTTGTGGAGGTGGAGCACCCGACCATTGGGAAGATTACGTTACAGAGGTCTCCCCTGAACCTCTCCGAGACCCCTTCCCAAATCAAGTCGGCTGGCGCACCTTTGGGCTACCACAATGAAGAGGTCTTAGGCAAGCTCCTGGGATATAAAAGCGAAGAGATAGCCGCCCTGAAGAAAGAAGGGGTAATTTAACGACATGGTTCACTGTCAGCCGTATCCTGAAGATAGACATCTTGGTGCGTGCACATAAGCCTTCCCAAATAAATTCTTAGCACACAAAAAGAGGGTGATACCCTACCCAATCATCATCCCTGGTGGAGTTTTCTGGTTAATCTCTCTGACTTTGCCAGTCTCTACGTCTACTATTCCTTCACCCTTTATGGTCCACGGGATGATCCACAACAGTCGTCCTTTCGTCTTCACTTTGACTTTGTAGTCCGATTCGCCTACTCTAGATATGCTTAGGTCCTCTACATCATCTACTTGTGCCCAACCACCCGTAATCTTGCTTATAGCAGCATCGGTTAGGAGGGTCCTGAATTGTCTTTTGCTGGGCTCATAGACCATAATCTTTCCCTCAAGAGGAGATATCTTTACGACAGTAAACTTGAACCCGGGTTCGCGTTTACTTCTTCCTCTACCTACGCTATATTCATCTGTATAGGGCACAATAACAAGCGTTTCGCTTTCAGTCTTTTTCACGATGAGGTCTGTAGCTTCATCAGGAAGTTCTGTCCATAACCTCTTTATTCCTGAAGCCCTCGTTTGCACATCTTTTGCCCACTCCGTAGCATAATTTTCTATGTCACCCGCAACCCACTCACTAATTTCCTCAGATTCTCTCCACCATTCTTCAGCCTTTTCTTTTGTCTCTTCCCATACTTCTTCCCACCAATCGCCAGATACGATCGATGGGGTACTGAATAGAAGCATCCCTATGACAAGTATTAACATAGCGCATCTGCATTTAAATCCAATTTTTCGAAAGTACACCGCTTACTTCTCCTTATCTCTTGCCAACCTTTTTACTCCCCTTTATCAAACAAGAATTAGATTTAGAATCTTGATTCTTATGTAAATCTATAGCGCGTCTAGTAAATTCCTTCTGCTTCTCGGCTGAGGCCTAATTGTGTGAGTTTGTCTTCCGTGGGAATGCCTTCCTCACTCCACCCTCTGAAACTATAGAATTCGTTAAGCATCCTTCCTAAATGCGGAAGATTATCCTTGCCAGCACCTCTTCCGCGCTTGGCCGTCAGGAGTCGAGGTGGCAACGTATCGTCTTTCCTACTTATCCCACGTCTTACGTTTATTAACCGCTTTAAATTGTAAATTCGCTCACCGATCGTCATGAATTCGTCTAGGTTCATTTTCCAACCTGTGGCGAGGTTCAGCCACTCTAAGAGGTGTGAAGGTTGAGCCTTGCGATATTCCTCCTCGTAGAGTCCAGTAGCGAGGGAACTGCAAACAATAAGAGAGTCAACTACACACATTAAGTTCTGTAGTTTTGCTGAAGTAACACCCTGGCCCTTTATCACGAATGCAGACCTTGTGTTGTCAAGTTGTTCCTCCGTAATCGAGAGATCAGGTATGGCAGAGTTAAAAGAAAAGTGCGGAGCTTCCAGGTTTGATGCTCCGCGGTTAGCGACAGCCATTCCAAGCGCGAGGCCATTATGGGCCCTAGGGTCGTGGGGGCTAATTTCGAAACCCTTTACATGCATTGCATATTCATGTGCCATTCCCCCAAGGTAATCAGCAGCCCTTCTAACTCCTTCCCCCAGCACCTTGCCGAATCCTTCACGTTGGCCAATTTTCCTCACCATCTCGACCACCGCATCATGATTCCCCCACTCCAAATTGATCCCTTCTAGTTCCCTTCTATTGATCAGGCCTTTCTCAAAGCATTCCATAGCGAATGCGATAACCGCGCCAGTTGAAGTTACGTCCATCCCGAGCCTCTGGCATAGTTCCCAAGCCTTGTCCATTGCTTCAACATTGTCAATCAAACAACCCGCTCCAAATGCTCGTAAGCCTTGGACCATTATGCGCCTGGCGTTTTCCATCATATGCGATTCCGTGCAACTGGAATCGCAACCGGCGCAGTAGTATAGTCTGCCTCTAACGACGGCGTCGGCACACTTTTCTTCTAATCCTTTTAAAATATCCTGTCTAAAGTTCTTGTGGGGAGTGTAACTGAAAAGCGTGTGTACCTCCTGGCGTTCCAATCTCTCTATTTCCTCAGGAGTTAGTCGAGTTATGGGGTAGTGATTACGAACACTTCGCTCCAAACCTTCTTCATCATATACAAGGATCTTTCTTGTTCCCCTCACTGCGATCGCCTTTAGCTTCTTTGATCCCATGACAGCCCCCATACCGGTTCTTGCCGCCGCTCTGCCAGCTCTTCCATCACCTATTACGCTAGCGAACCTCACAAGCTTCTCTCCGGCAGGTCCGATGGCTACAGTAGTAGCCGCCTTATCCGTTTCTTTCTTCAAAAGCTCATCCGTTTCGTAGATATCCTTCCCCCAAAGATGGTGAGCATCTTCGATCTTTGCCTCTTTATCACTAATCCAAAGATATACGGGGTGCTCTGCAACACCCTTAATAACAATTCCATCAACGCCCGAGCGTCTTAGAGCGTGTGCCCATGTGCCGCCAGCGTGGGACTCCCCCCATATGTCTGTCAAGGGAGATATGGCAACAACAACAAATCTGCCGCTCTTCGGAACAATCGTACCAGTCAACGGGCCTGTCATGAACACCAAGCGGTTTTCTGGGGAAAAGGGATCTGTATTGGAGGATGTTTCCTTCCATAGAATTCTTGCCGCTAATCCAACGCCACCAATATATTTCTTGGCGATCTCTTCATTCACTATCTGATGGGACACCTTGCACTTCTCCAAATCGACGCGCAGTATTCTGCCAGCGTAGTACATATACTTCATTCCCTCAAGGCGGGATGTTGATCTCGTTTTGAGAAAATTATTGATGGGAAAAATATATAAGTCTTTTGACATACATTAAGCGAGCGCCTGTATGAGGCGTCGGTATGAAAAAATTTAATGAGTTTGGGGACAAGATAATTGATTTAAGTCAGTTCATAAATGAAGAGATGCCAGTATCCGTTGGGGGTCTGAAGATAAGGTTGGATTTCCTAAAGACGATGGAAAAGGATAAAAGGAACGTGGAGGTCTTAACGCTTTGTACACATACAGGGACGCATATTGACGCCCCTTATCATTTCATCCAGGACGGCATGACAATTGATAAAATACCAATTGTTTGGTTAATGAGTAGAGGGATATTGATAAGGTGCCCCAAGAATCCTGGGGAGAAGATAGTTATAGATGATATAGCAGAACATTTAGATTCGATTACTGCTGGGGATTTTATCCTCTTTGACACGAACTTCGAAAGATTTCTTCCGAAGGATGAAGAGACTTACCTTGTGAAATATCCGCATTTAGACATAGAAGTTGCGAGAACTCTAATAAAGAATGGGGTAAGAGCTATTTGCGTTAATACCCCTAGTGTAGATAAGTACGGAGACGCTGAATCCCCAGTGCACCATCTTCTGCTTAAACGCAACATTCTCATTATAGAGAACTTATCAAACCTTAATAAACTAAGTGAAGGGAGGGAGATAATCATAATCGCGCTTCCCCTCAAGTTACATAACACGGGAGGCGCACCGGCAAGAGTAATTGCAATTGAAAAGTGAGATATAACTTCCATTCGGTGCAAAACCACGATAATCTCCACGCGCACTCGTTCGTACACGGATCTTCCATCCCCCGAGAAAGCTCACAAGAAGCTTCTAGGCTTACTGGAAAAGTAATTGAACAAGCACGCAATTACATAATATGATTTTACATTAAATCGAGTACGATAAGGATAACTCACTGTCAAGCAAAAAGGCATCCGATAAACTTAAGAGTATACCTGAAGAGGGCTGCCTATCTTCAAATGATTACTTGTTTCTCCTTCTCGTCTCCAGCGTGCGCATAAGTCGGGAAGTTATTTTATTTCTACCTTAACAGAGAAGGAAGCCTATGAGGTTGTGAGAGGTAAGATTATTCCATTCAGACAGAATAAGGGAACTGGTAGAGTAGCTTTTTGCACCAGGCTGAGGGACGAAGCCTCAAAAGTGGCAGATGCCTTAGAGCATTTTGACCTCACGGTTTATTCTGTTCGGTGTAAATGCGGTGCCATAGATAAAACTCAACTCGGTGTGCCCAAGGAATACAAGATCAGGGATTCCAAGAAATTCGAGGCTGGGTACAACCCTGTTGTACAGGCTCTGCTACTCAACGCTGTTGGGATAGATCTTAACGTCATCGTAGGATTATGTATTGGGCATGATATATTATTTACAAAGCATTCGGAGGCTCCTGTTACAACACTTATTGTTAAAGGTGACATACACGAAATAGGAAAAAGTATCGTAGCTGTCATGCTTGCGGCTCGCGGCTTTTCGGCCTACGATTTAGGTGTGGATGTTCCCGCGTCAAAGTTTATCGAAGAGGCAAGAAAAGTTAAGGCCGACATAATTGCATTATCAGGTCTTATGTCGTCAACTTTGGGAGCACAAAAGGACGTGATAGACTACCTAAATGCAACCGGAGAAAGGGAAAAGTTTATCGTGATGGTGGGTGGCGGCATCACGACGCAGGAGTGGGCTAACGAGATTGGTGTTGATGAATACGCAGATACAGCTACTAAAGCTGTGAAGCTCGCTTTAGAACTGGTTACGCGAAAAAGAGCGTTGGGTGAATGGAATGCCAACATTCTTAGATTCTTTCGAAAAGGCTTTAACCGGAAAACCTTGCTCTGCACAGGACTTCGCACTTAAAGTAGTTCGAACTAAATTGAGGGAGGTAATAAAGGAGTATGGAATAGAATATGACCCTGAAACCCCCATACCCTCTATAATAGTTTGGCGGATGATGTCTACAAAGCAGCTTACGACTTTTTCCTTGAAGCAGGAGTCTGCTGTCTAGACACCGGACGAATAATCAGATTCGATGAAGATGAAGTTAAAGAGGGGCTAAGGGACGCTCCCTCTTCGACTTCTTTAGGAGAAGGAAAGGATGCTAAAATATGGCTCCCTAGAAAGCCAGAGGATACTAGATCGCCTTGGTGCTTTCTCGGAGCGGATGGAGCCCCTTGCTCCTCTGAAGAATTTTTCTTGCCTTAATGGAAGGCTATGCATCGATTCCCGAAGCTAATTCGATAACCACACCAGCTTAAGCCCACCAACTTCAGTAAAGGGATAAGGATAAGGTCGCATACGCCTCTTGAGGTATTAGGAGCAATGAAAAATGTGATGTTGGCAAGAGAAGCTATGATAACAGCCGGAAGACCTGGTCTTCCAATTCAGAACGCTCTTGCGACCGCTGAATCCGCGGTAGCGTTAATAGCAGCACTTCATCCAAAATACGGGATTAGAACAACAGATGGAGCTATAGCTGTTATAATGGATCCGATGAATGTGGACTTCGAACGTCTCAACAAAGCGTTTGTGACCCTGTCTTATGGTTTACACTTAGCCTCATCCGCAGGTCCACTGCTTGGTGGCTACTGTGGCGGGCCCGAGGGCACATCTATCGCAAATGTTGCAGCCCATTTTGCAGGAGCCCTCGTTTATAAAGCAACATATTTCATTCCTTTCGCGATCCATTTAAAGTACGGATGTAGTAGCACCCCAGATGTTTTATGGGTCATCAACACTTCGGGTCAAGCAGTCAGCAGAAATACCGACTTACTATCGGTAAACATGAATTATACTGCTGCTGGACCATGCACAAAAATGATCTTGTACGAAACGGCAGCCTCAGTCAAAGCAGCTGTAGTGTCAGGGTTTTCAATGGAGTCCACAGGGGCGGCAAAGGCTAAGTACGAGGATCGTCAAACTCCGATGGAGTCAAAGTTTCCGCCAAAGTAGCCCACGGTGTCCTCGGAATGAAGAGAGAAGACGTCAATGAAATTGTAAAAAATCTCCTTATAAGGTACAAAGATAAAATAGCAGATCCACCCCTAGGCATGAAATATCAAGAGTGTTATGACGTCAAGAAAAGAAAACCTTCCCAAAAGTGCTTAGATATTTACAATAGCGTTAAGGAAGAATTAAGGGACTTAGGAATTAATTTTAAGCATTAATTATAGAAATTAATGCTTAAGCTCATCTAATAAGCTTGGCATGGACGCCATCTCAATCGGGGGAGTAAGGTTAAGGATTATAATATCTCCCATTAACCCTTAACCTTACTTTATCTATGACTCCTGTTTCTGGAAACACCACTTATAGATAACCCCAGTTTCAGTTTGTCGTCCTCGGGAACATCAAAACCACAGATACCCTAGCTCTTGTATGCGACTTGCTTCAACAATTCCAAGACCTTTTCATGTAACGCCAAAGTCTTGATAGGTTATCCTTGCTTTATTTTTTTAAAGGCTGTGTCCATCTTCTCCAATGTTTTCTCCACGTCTTCCTCGGAGTGAGTGACTGTCGTGTTCCATTGCTGGAACTGAACAGGGCTCCAAATGAACACTCCTTCGTTAACCATCTTAAACCAGAAGTCCAGCGTCTTCTTGAGATCGGTTTTCATGGCCGTCCTGTAGTCTACGGGTTCGATGCCCATGAAGTATATGTAGCCGAAGGAGCTGACGCTGCTCACCCAGACCTCGACCCCCGAACTTTCCGCCAAGTCCCTCGCCCCTTTAGATAGTTGGTCGTTAATCCTCCTCGCATGATGGTAGGCGTTGTCTGTTAGGATCTTACACAATGTCGCCTCTGCGGCCGCAACTGCTATCGGGTTGTCGGCGAATGTGCTACTGTGAAACGTGTTTCCAACGGGGAAGACTAGCTCCATGATCTCTCTTTTACCCCCGAACGCACCTATAGGATTCCCTCCTCCTATCGCCTTCGCCAAGGTAACGATGTCTGGGTCCACGTGGTAGTATTCCGATGCACCGCCTGGGGCCATACGAACTCCCGTCTTAATTTCATCAAATATTAGTAAGACGTTATGATCTCTCGTCAACTTCCTGACCTCTCCCAAGTACCCCTTCTTCGGTTGAACGACACCGCATGAGCCCAGCATAGGCTCCATGATCACTGCGGCGACCTCCCCATCGTGTCTTCGGAGCAGCTCATCCAACACGTCAGCGTCGTTGAAGGGCGCAACAAGTGTGTTTTTGATCGTATCCTTGGGAATACCTGCTGAATGAGGCACCGGGTTTGGAGCCTCCCTCGGACCGGCCTCATCCAAGGGTGGCTTGAGGCTTACCAATAGATCGTCTAGGGACCCGTGATATGCTCCCTCCATCTTAACTATTTTGTCTTTACCGGTGTATGCCCTCGCAACTCTAATTGCGTGGATATTTGACTCAATGCCGGAGTTGGTCAGTCTAAACTCGTCTAACATCGGGTATCGTCTGAGCAGCTCTCTGACGAGCTTTATCACTCCTGCGTGGGGCATCCCGTACATCGTGCCGTTTTCCAGTTTTTCTCTTATCGCTTCTAGAATCGCCGGATGGGAGTGCCCTCCAGCTAGGGCACCATAAGCCATAATATAGTCTATGTATTCGTTGCCATCAACATCCCATATTTTACTTCCCTTAGCTATATCAACAAAAATCGGATAAGGAAGACAGTGGCGAGCTGCACTTCCGATGCCACCGGGAATAACCTCTCTTGCTTCATCAAATAACTTCTTGGACTTTGGCGTCTTTCTTATGTACTCATCAAGAAGTTCTTTTTTTAGCAGTTTCAGAATCTCTTTTTTCGCACGCATTTTAATTCACCAAAGTATAGAACTTGAATAAAGGCTTACAACTGCTTGTATTTAAGCTTGTCTGTTATTTCTTAATCTCTCGAGGCCTCGTCGCTCAGCCTGGTGCAAAAAGCTACTCTACCAGTTCCCTTATTGTGTCTGAATGGAATAATCTTACCTCTCACAACCTCATAGGCTTCCTTCTCTGCTAAGGTCGCTGGAACATAGATTGACTTAACGTCGTCGTGAGCATACTTCTCTCCCGCTGTCTGGATAATATCTTCCATGGTTTTCATAGGGCAGAAGTCTGGCAACAGATCCTTGTCAACTTTCCCTTCAGTACAGAATACACCTGAGCACTTGTCACATCTCAGAGCATTCATACACCCTAAACCCATTTACTTTAATAGCTAAAGGATTTTAATTTTGCTAGTATTAAGACTTTCTAAGGGTAACAAGTGATGGTTAATACGACTTGATAGCGTGAGCTGAAACGCTCTATGTTACCGATATCGTTCACTAAAACCATGGCGGTGTAGTAGTCGATCCCCTATGAAGCCATCATTTCCCGGCAGCTCCAAGCCTCCTAGTACCCTCTTAAGTTCAACCAAGTCTCGAAAAGGCTTCATTAGCGGAAAAAAGCCAGGAAAGGATTGATGACCACTTATGCGCGCGCTATAAAACAGTAGAGTAATAGAAGCGTGCACTTCAAAGAGCCTACATTGAAGTAGAGGGGCCTGGCCGATTGCAGAGTTAAAGTTAGTCTTATTAGCCGAGAGAAGCAACTTCCGACCTTACATATCCGAACAAAAGAAAGGGGAGAATTATAGGATACTACAGTTATTAGTATAATAAAATGCCTCTAACCTTCCCTGCCTTTTGAGTCCCTTAGAGCAGCTTAATCTCCCTTCCAACGTTCATCTCTTGAGCCTTCTGATAGGCTAGTTTTGCCGTTGCTGCGTCTTGTATGGCTAGACCTACGCTTTTCCACAGCGTTATCTCATTATCTGAGACCCTGCCAGCCTTTCTACCTATCAATATTTCCCCCAGTTCGGCGTAGATGTGGTCCTTGGTTATTACGCCCTCTCTTATGGGGATCAGTATGTCACCAGATTCAGCCAGCACTGCCTCCTTAGAGTCTACAACGAGTTTAGCCCTCTTAATCGTATTAGAGTCCAACTCCCTTGAGTCTCGGCCCATCCATCCAATAGCGTTTATGTGTGTTCCGAGTTGAAGCCAGTTGCCGTTGAGGACAGGCTCTTTAGCGGTTGTAGCTATAATAAGTATATCCGCCTCCTTCACAGCTTTCTCAGCGCTACTGACCGGAATTATATTAACC
>Ga0315314_1001376_pt1 | contig 22156 bp, 21 predicted proteins | sample TDP9_MG_FD_203631 | JGI IMG/M metagenome (GOLD analysis project Ga0315314, IMG submission 203631) | Freshwater sediment microbial communities from Lake Towuti, South Sulawesi, Indonesia - TDP9 | ecosystem: Environmental > Aquatic > Freshwater > Lake > Sediment | place: Indonesia: South Sulawesi... | reverse complement strand
CCCTTATATAACCAATTCCCCCTCCCTGAAAGAGGTAGATAAAGTCCTTGCATGAGGGGGATAAAGGGGGTGGGTTAATAAATATCTAAGGGGGTGAGGTAGATAAACAACCTTTACATTGACTTCTAGCTCATAGTCGGGTTAGAATTTGCCAGATGGCAAAACTAAAATTTGCCATAATATTGGTGGCAGTATTAAGCCTGCTTAGCCCCAACCTAGCAGTTGCCACCCCGGATGAGGTTAAATGGTCTAGGGTTAATATCCCCGCTGGGGGTAAGCGAGGTGATTGGGTGCTGGCTAGTGGCTCAGATGTCCAGTACCTGACTCTAGGTATTGACGGCAGCCTTTATTGCTATGCTAATCCCTCAGGGACAAGTTACACACTGTTTAAGTCTACAGACGGTGGCTATAGCTGGTCATATACCGACTACAACAAAGCGATAGTGGCTCTAGTCAGCTCCAGCATTGATGCTGATATTATCTATGTAAGCGATGGGGGCTACGTCTATAGGTCAATTGACGGCGGTGACAGCTTTGACAAACTAGCCGCTGGCTCTCTAGACGCCCTTGATTTTGCTACCACCGGTGAGAAAATCACCTGCCTAGCGGTTGGCTATATTGACGATGAGCCTTATGTCTTTATCGGCACGGCTAATGGGTCGGCGGGTGGCGGCGTCTACTATATACGTGATGTGGCTTTTTGGGATGAGTGGACTGACCTAGATATAGGTAACTATGATGTCTACTCTTTAGCCTGCTCGCCTGAATTCACCACTGATTACCAGGTTACAGCTGTAGCTACTGACAAAGTCCACACCTATGTTGCCCATAATTACACTGCTATTGGTGGATGGACTAAAGTTGAGCTACTTGATGCCAGTAATACTAGTTTTGCCATCACTGCTGGTTCCAATATCTGCTTTCCGTCTGACTATAACCAAACAGGTGAGTTGTTTGTTGGTGTTGTTGGCGGTGACGGTGGTATCTACCGAGTGGATGGGCGAAATTCTTACCGTTTTGATGTTGACGCCGACATCATCAGCCTAGACCTGGTTGGTGAGCTAGGTAGTCTTCAGTTGCTGGCTGGTGAAAATGCTAATGCCGAGGTGTGGCGTAGCATAGACGAGGGCGACAGTTGGCATTCAACCACAAAAGCCCCATCTGGTGATGGTCCTACCTACGTAGTAATGAGCGATGACTTTGCTGACAGCAGTAAAGCCTACGCTGCTACCAGTGGCAGTGAGAGTGCCTTCTCCTATACCAGAGATGGCGGCATTACCTGGAATCAGACTAGCTTAATTGATACCAGTATTAGCTTCATTGTTGATTTGGCAATATCCCCCAACTTTAGCCAAGACAACACCCTGTTTATGCTCACCTGGGGCGGAGAGCATAGCCTGTGGCGGAGCCTGAATGACGGAACAAGATGGGAAAGGGTGTTTACCAGCGCCCTGGCTAATGTAGACATTATCAGTCTGATTGCATAGTCACATTAACATCATCTGATATAGGTATAACCCCGGTAATTTCAACACTATTGCCGTCCAGCCATACCTTGATATCGAGCATGTCAAGAGCTAGGCGCTTGGTCTCAAAGTCCAGTGTGGCAAGCTTCTGCCGCAGTAGCTCAACAAAGCGCTCCAGCTTTGGCAGGCTGATAGTGGCCTCTTGGCTAGCCTTAATCTTTATCTCCAAGTCGGCTTTCTGTGCCTTCAGGCTTTCACGCCCAGCGTTTATCTTCTTATTCTCGGCCAATACGGTTTCTTCAGGGAAACCTTTAAGCGCCCATTGTAGCAGCTGCTCCTGTTCCCGGTCTAGCGCCTTCAAGGACCTCTCGATTTGCTGTAACTCAGCCTCTAAGATGCCTAGGCCATTGATGTTCTGGCGCTGCTTATCTATCTCTGCAACGATTAGCTCGGGGTTATCAAGAACGTGCTCTATTTCCAACCAAGCTAATGGCTCTAGCTTTTTGGCCGACCAGCTCTTATTTCCGCACCTATTAACCGGTGCCACCATTTTCACCGAGCTGCAACAACGATAGCGCCGCCATTCGTAACGTTTACCTTTATGATGCGTTGCAGTGAGCCAACCCCAATAACGACGGCCGCACTGGCGGCAATAGACATGGCCTTGTAATAAGTATTCATGCTTGGTATTGCGCTTTGCCTTCTTGCGGTTTATCTCTAACTGCTTTTGGGCAGCGTCAAACATCTCTTCAGAAATAATAGCTGGCGTAACCCCAGGAATTTCAACCCATTCCTCTTTAGCTTTCCGAAATCGCTTGCCATTCAATGTAGTAAAAGCATAAGTTTTGCCTGCGTAAGCAGGGTTTTTAAGGATCCCCAATACTGTTTGTCTCGCCCAGGGAGCCCCATTCCTAGTGGGCACACTCAAAGCCCTGACACGGTGGGTAATGGCAGTAGTAGACAATCCGTCATTGACTAACCATTCATACATCTGGCGCACCCATTTAGCCTCTGTTTCGTTAACAATACGTCTGCCGCCGTTATCATGTCCTATTCGGACATAATCATATCCATAAGTCCTAGCAAAGCCACCACTAGGTATCCGGCCTTCCCTAGCCCTGGCCTTTCTGCCGCGCATGGTGCGTTCCCGTATCTTCTCAGCTTCCAGCTTTGAAGCAAAGCCACGAACGTAGCTTATTAGCTTGCCCAGTTCCGAGCTATCTACCGTCTCCATAACGGCTTCAAGCATGACATTGTGCTTTTCTAGCTCTTGGGTGAGTATCACACCGTGCGTAGGGTCGCGTGATAGCCGGTCAAGACAGTAGACAACGATAACGTTAATATCACCAGCCCTCACCAACTCCCGCAGCTCATTCAGCTTTGGCCTTTCCAGGGTTAGCCCAGAATATGCCTCACTGAAACGGTAAGCCACGTGATAGCCCTTGTCTTTGCAGTATTTAAGACATGCTTCAAGCTGTGTCTGTAGGCTAGTGCCTTCGGCTTCCTGATTGTCCGTACTAACTCTGCAATAAATGGCTACGCTTTTCATTTCTTTGACCCCTTCCACTTCGGCTTATTCCAATATGGCGACTTACACTTGGGGCATACTTTCGGTTCTACCGGTCTCTTAGGATACCAAGAATAACCACAACGTAAGCATTTAAGTGTCGGTAACTCCAACCGCCTGTTCATGCTTCCATTATATACTGTTAGGTATATAATGTCAATGCCTTTTCAGGCGATTTTTCACTGTCCTTTCAAGCACTTCACCCCCAAACAATTGACCAATAGTTTGTCCAGCATATTTAGCCTCAAAACTTTAGCTATGCCAATTGACCGCATAATTATTTAGCCCTGGAATACCTCAAATAGTAGCGTGATTTACGCCTTGGCTGCTTATCCCTGCTGCCCTAGGGCCAGCCCAGCATGCCACGCCGTCTCATCCTCCTGGTAGACCTCCATCACTTCCTTGCCCCGGCTTTCACGAAGCTGTGCCAGTTGCGGTAGCTGGTTTTGTACCGTTTGTTCTTTGCTTGATACCCTCAAGTATATCGCATACCTAGCCTTCATAAGTCCGTTTTTATAACGTCCCTCAGTTTTAGCCCATGAGCTTTCAGGACTTTAAAAATGTACCCCTGGCTGCAATTAAGCTCTTGAGCCGCTGCGTCAACGCTACGGTGTTCCCGTAACGACTCACAAACATTTTTGAGTGGTATATTCAGCGGTCTACGTCCTAAACCATTAACCACTACTGATCTACCGCAGTGCGGGCATTGAACTAGCACTTCTCTCACTTCCTTCCCACTCAGGGTGACACAACATCAGGTTGCCTCGCGACAAATTCAACTTTTATCCGGTCACCCAAGTATTGGGCTAATGTCCGCTCAATTAAGGACCGCTGATTCTGTGCCAAGTATTCCGCAACGCCGCCAGGCGGCACGCCGACAACAAAAACGCCGTCCCGGGTGCCCAATGCTACCGACTTTTCCAGCCAGGTTCGGTAATTTGCCGCGCAAACTTGCTGTTTAAGGTCAGCTAATACCAGTTGCCAAAGTTCCGCCGCGGTTACCCGTCTTTCTTCCCCTGATACTCTAACTTGTAATAACTCTATATCTATGTCTCTTTCTTTAATACTTTCTTTAATACTTTCTTTAGGCGAGGCTAATTCAGCTTTGGGGGTATTGGTGTTTTTATCAACTCTACCCTTGGTATTTTGACCAACTCTTGTGTTGGTTATTAAGCCACCCCTTGTTAATATCGCCAACAGTTGGTGATTTATACAGCCGATGTCCCATTCGCCTACCCTTGTATTTATACTGTACGTGTAACCATACCCTGGTTTACTGAAGTCCCTTGATACAATTTTCTTTTCGGCTAAGCCCGCCAAGAGTTTCTGGGCTGTCCGTTGGTGTATTTCAAGAGCCTTAGCACAATTGCCGATGGATAGGCTTGTTTCTTTCAGCCTTTTGCCGTTTTCCTGCCAACCATAGGTCTTCCGACAAAGTAGTAGCAGAATGCCTTTTTCCCTGCCGGTCAACTTAGCAATAGCTATGGCTTCCAGCAAGAGATTAGCTATGGGCGTGGTGCCGTCTTCTGGGTCGGCCTTCAGAATTTCTCGGTCACCCTTGGGCATCGCTGTCCTCCCGCATTTCCACAGAGGATTGAGCCGGTCCGTTAGGGTTGACTATCGTGGGCTTGCGCTCACTTTTTCCCTCATCTCGGATTTCTGAAAATAACTTAGACCACCAACGTTTCCATTGCTGGCGCTGCGCCGGGGATCCTGGCCCACGCTCTATTCTCGCGGTTACTCGTACGGGCTTGCTAGCTGTTTTCGGCATTTTCCGACTCGAAAATCCTACTCCTAGAACACTGTTGTAACTGGCAAGGTCATTTCGTTTGTCTCCGACTTTTTCGTTTCGGACGCACCCGAAGTTCACCGTTGGTCACCACTTCCAACTTGTCCCCAGGCTTTATTCCAAAATATCTGACCCAAGCTCTTGGTAGTGTCATGACGTAACTCCCTTGGCCCATGTCTATGACCGAACGTTCCACCAGTGTTGGCATTGCTCTTATTCTCCTCTATAATGAAATCGTAACAGACATGATTTGTAGGCACAAAAGCAGTAAACAACTATAAAATGCTTAAAAGTCTAATTTGTTAGTATAGCTATTTTTGGCTAGTTTTCTATGTGGCAGCCTGAGCAAGTCGAACGAGCCTTATTTCGCTGGAGAAAATGGCGATGCTCACTTATCCACCAGTGGATGAGTGAAACTGGGTTGGGTGAATTATCCCTGCAGGAGTTGAGACGAACGGCAAGAGGCGAATTGCAGAAGCTGGGCCTTGAGGGCCCTAAGATGGAGCTTTACTGGATTTGCTCAGTGGCCTCAGAATACAACCTTGACTACGAGACCTCTTTTGAGAAAATAGTTGTACCCCCGTGGTTTCCACTGCGATATGACCGAAGGTTGTTAAAGTATAAACTAGGAGTCCGAGTATATCCACCAGGATTCCAATTTCTCCTGAGGTATGTTTATGGTCGCCTGAGACCGGGAGTTCGAGTATATCCACCGAGACTTATGACCGAGAAGGAGGTAAGGCGTCAGTCTGGCTTAGGCCCTGGAGTATACATTTCTACTAGAATACTTGGGATAGCAACGATGCTTCTTCCACCGGGCCACGAATTGTATGCCGAAATGGAGGCATTAAAGGGTAGACCAAGTAAAAAGTGCAAACGAGGCAGGCTACCCAAGTATTCCGATCAACTGGCAACGAAATGCGCCGCCCTTAAAAAGTTGGGCAGCACGAATGTGGAAATTGCAAAACAACTTGGTTTGCCCGTTACAAAGCCTTATAGCAGTGAACAGAGTGACATTGTTCGTAATCTTGTTAATAGGGGCAGAAAGCTACTGAGCGAATACGGCTGCTTCTAAACTAAGTAGCATCGTGACTAACACCTGCCCCGACTAATTTAGGGTTACTGCGCTAATTTCTGTCTCGAAAACCGTTTACTATCCTGTCTTGCAAGCCGGCTGTATCAACTATGCCTAGTTCAGAATTAACATTTTGGCTCATTGTTTACCGCATCCAACTGTTAACCACCTAAGCCGTGTGCTATACTAGTCAGTGAAACCATGGTCTTCGCTCCAATAGAGTCCAATAGAGGAGGAGTAGCAGTGGCTAGTTCTCACGACAGAGTTGCCAAGTTGGTGGCAAAGAAACTAAGTGGTAGATATGTGCGCGGAGCCAGCCCAGATGTAAAAGGAAAGCTTGGGCGTGCTGAAGTCAAGTCATCCGCTGATGAAATTCCGAAAGCTCTCCGCCAGCTAGCTGGAGGCACGGGTTCTGCCTTTATCGTGTTGCCAAAACCGGAGCATAAAGAAGCCCAAAAACGATTGAGAAATCGTAAGACTGGTCTGATGGACTACAAGGGCAACATTACTAAGCGATCCACCAGAAAGTGAACCTAGAGTTCACTAGAAGCCCGTATGAAGTACGCGCTTCAGCACCTACCAAGGTGTTCAAGACGACGCAGCAAGGGTGGGTGCCTAAACTAGCACAAGCCTAGGAAATCGTACCACGTGCCCAGAGACTCAATATAGAAGGTCGTAGGTAGGGATGAACTGGCAAAAAACTATTGAGAAGACGGACGGAGCACATTTCTACTGGGCAGACTTGCATGTCCATACTCCAGCTGGCCCCGCGTTTCGTTTGCCCAAAGGCTCTGAAATAAGCGATGCGATGAGTATTAAGCAAGTCGCCCAAAGGTACATCGACCAAGCACTAAAGCAGCACATCCGCCTTCTTGGAATAACGGAACACAACGACGTCAGCTGGGTTGACTATATAAGGGAAGCAGCCGAAGGCTCTTCTGTGATTATTTTCCCAGGCTTTGAGATAACTGCAAATACAGGCGGTGACGGTGTCCATCTGGTTTGTCTCTTCGCCCCAACCAAACCTGCAAAAGAATTAGATGGTTTGCTGTCCTATCTTGGCCTGACTCCCCCTAGAAGATTCACTCAGGACAGAAGACCAGCTATTGCTGAGGCCAGCTTTGAGAGGATACTAGAGAAAGTAAAGGATGAGGGCGGTATATGTATTGCTGCTCACGCAACGTCGAACAATGGTCTACTGAGTGTCAACACCGATTTATTTCTCCTCACTTTCCACCGATTTAAAATTCCCCACCCTGGTGTAGATTAGGGTTCCTTTGAGTCCTCCTTTACTTTCTGGAATATCCCAGCTTTCTTCTTTTCCCGGAGCCTGTAGCTTTCGCCCCTGATATTGATGGTAGTAGAGTGATGAAGCAGCCGATCCAGTATAGCCGAAGCGATGATGCTATCAGAGAAGATGCTGCCCCAATCTCCGTAAGACCTGTTGCTGGTGATGATAATGGAGCCCTTCTCGTAGCGCCTAGATACCAGTTGAAAGAAGAAGCTAGCCCCCATCCGGTCCAGAGGCAAGTAGCCCATCTCATCGATGATCAGTAGCTTGGGCCGGCATAGCAATTTCATCCGCTCCGCTACCCTGTTCTCGCTATAGTCTCTGGCTAAGGCATCAATGAGTTCGTGAACGGTGATAAAATAGACCCCATATCCCTGGGCTACTGCCTTGAGTCCTAGGGCAATTGCCAGGTGCGTTTTCCCTACACCGGGTGGTCCCAGGAAGATGATATTCTCTCCGTTCTCGATGAATCTGAGAGTGGTCAGCTCCTTGATCTGCCTCTGGTCGATTGATGGCTGGAAGGAGAAGTCAAACTGCTCCAGTGTCTTGATGAACGGGAAGCGGGCCATTTTGGTCTTGAAGGCCACTGCACGTTGATAACGAGCGGCTGCTTCCTCCTCCAGGAGCCGATCTAAGAAGTCTAAATAGGGAAGATTAGCCCTGGCTGCCTCCTCAGCCACGCTATCCAGGACCTGGGCAACTCTCTGGAGTCTCAGCTTTCCCAGGTTATCTCTCACTCGCTCATGGGTTAGCATCGTCATCTCTTCACCCCCTCAGAGCTACCTCTTCATAGATTTGAAGGGAGCGTGCTTCCACTTCAGGGAAGAGGTCTTGCCATTGGGGCTGCTCAGGCAATTTCCTCTTCGGCAAGGGATGAGACGGCAGATGCTCGGGTACTGATACTACCATCCCCCGCCGAAATTCTATGTGATGGCTGGCTACTTTAAGTCTGCCTATGTAAAGCTCCAGCATTCCCGCCGGCGTCTCTTTAACCAGAACACGGCGCAGATTATGGCGACTGGGTACAGAATACCGGTTGCCCTTGTAGGAGATGAAAGAGTCTTTGGTTACCTGCCGCCAGGTGATGTAGGAAGTATCGTAATCAGGCATGGAATCCACCGGGGTGAGCCCCTCTTCTGGGAGACGGTGAAAGGGGACCTCTTTAGTGGTGCCATGCGCCCTGGTATTGGCAGTCTCATTGAGCCACTCTAAAGCTCTTTGATTCAGGTCTTCTAGCCGGGCTGGGGCCAGACCCTGGAAGAAGTTACCCCGGATATATTTGATTGAGGCCTCTACCTTGCCCTTGGTTTGAGCCCGGTAGGGAGGGCACAGCCTGGGGGTGAAGCCATAGTAGTGAGCAAAGTCACCGAAGGCGGGATTCCAGTGAATAGTGCCATCGGGGTGCTGGTAGAAGACCACCGTCTTTACCCGGTCATAGAGGATCTCCTCAGGCACTCCACCGAAATAGTGGAAGGCATGGATGTGGCATCGCTCGAAGGTCTCAAGGTCCTGGGAGACAGTGAACTCACAGTACATCGCCCTCGAGTAGCCCAGGGTCACCACAAAGCACGATAGTTTTCTTCTCTCGCCATAGTAGTCAATGGTGCCGAAATGAGCCCAATCCACCTGGGCCTGCCTACCCGGCGGTGTTTCGAAGCGCTGGGTGGCTACCTCCCTCTGTGATTCCCGGAATGGATGCACAAACTGCCTCAGGATGCTGATCCTGCCCTCGTATCCCATGCGATTTATCTCACGCATTAGCTTCTCGGCGTTAAACACTCCCTGGCTCATCCTGGTAATTAGATAGCTCTTGAAAGGGTCAAGCTTGCTTGGGCGCGACCAGCCTTTGCGCCCCAGTGGTGGCCCTGTGCTCCCGATGACTTTGCGAACTGTCTTCCGGTCCCGGCCAGTCCTCCTGCTGATCTCCGCTATTGATAACCCCTGCCGATACATATCCTTGATCATGAACCATTCCTCCCCTTTGACCATTCTCTAACCTCCTCAAACGATATTGCTCAACACAATTATCGCTGAAGAGCTCAGCCTTTAGGTGGGGAATTTCATTTCGGTGTTTTTGGGGATTTTATCATCGGTGGTTACACTACTGAGAAGCAGCACATTGGAGGGAGGCATGAGAATAAGGTGTTTCACCAATCCGCTCCTTCTTGCATTGGAGATTCCGGGCACTAGAGATGAATTAAGTGAATTTGAAAAGAATGCTATTAGTAACAAATTGGATGAATATCAAAGGAATTTCCCCATAGCGTGCATAAATTCATCAGACGCTAAATCAATTGAACAAATAGGCACAAAGCGAACCTTCATAAAATTGGGCAGTTCCAGCGTTGAGGGACTGAGACAAGCTTTTTTGGATTGGGGATCAAGGATGAAGCTCGAACACGAGCTGGTGGTTCCTAGATTTTCTAGAATAGTGGCAGCTAATTGGCAAGGAGGCTTCTTAGATGGTCTAGATATCCACTTCAATGAGAATATGAATTGCCTTATTGGAGGTAGAGGAACTGGGAAGACTACCATTATCGAGACGATACGTTATGCGCTCGATGATGAGCCGAGAACGGATAGAAACAGGGACGACAATGAGCAAATACTAAGAAACGTTTTTAGAAGTGGCTCCAAGGTGTCCTTACTAGTGGAATCACATTACCCGGCGCCTAAGCGTTACATAGTGGAGAGGATTTATCCTTACGAGCCGGTCATCAGGGAAGAAGGTGGTCAGCAAATGCCGGATTTGAAGCCCAGCGACATCTTTAGAGCCGAAGTTTACGGACACAAGGAAATATACGAAATTTCAAAGTCGCCTGCCTTTCAGTTTGCCCTTCTTGACCGATTTACAGAAGATAGAATCGCAGGTCTGAAGCAAGAGGAAAGACGAATTACTAGCGAGCTCCAAAATAATAAAACAGCACTGCTACAGCTCAGAGCGAAACTGGAGGAAGCGGAGGAGGCACTATCAGAGTTACCCAGATTAGAAGAAAGGTTGCAACGTTTCGCTAGGCTCGGCATACAAGAGCGATTAGAGGAGTATAGGAAATTCGAGACTGAAAAAAGTCTCTTCGAGCAGGCCTGTACCAAGATAGAGAATTTCAGGGATATACTCCGTGAGTTTGAAACTGCCGTGGACTTGAACACTGCCTTTCTGGATGAAACACAAATCAACGGGCTACCAGATATCGACCTTCTTAGGGAAGTCAGGGGTCTTTTGGAAACCCTCGCCCTCACGGTTAAGAAACAAACAGATGCTCTACGAGCTGCATTGGACGAAACCATTCTGAGATATCAAGGTGAACAAGGTGTTTTCCGAAAATGGGAGGCTTTATATGAGGAATGTAGTAACAGGTTCAAGGAGAGCCTAAAACAGCTTCAGGACGAATACCCGGGCGTAGATTTGAGCGAATTTCTAGAAACTGAGACGAAGGTGCGCAATTTGTGGACGGTTCGCGACGAGAAAGCAAGACTTGAAAGACGGTTGAAGAATCACCATCACCAAAGAGAGGTGCTCCTCTCTAGGCTCCATGAAAACAGACAGCAGCAATATGTAGGAAGAGAGGAGGTGGTCAGGGAAATCAATAAGAAACTGGATGGACTAGTGAGGGTACAGCTAAGCTTTGAAGGTGATACAGCGCAGTTCAAAACTGAGCTTAGAAACCTTCGCTCAGGTCTGAGGAGCGACCACATAGACAGAATGGTCGACTCTAATCAGTTCTCCATCCAAAAGCTTGTTAAGGCAGTCAAGGAAGGACCTGAGGGTCTTGCAAAAACCTTTAATATTCCACAAAGTTCAGCCTTGAATTTGATAAATGCCATCACTGAGGACACTCTGTACGATTTGGAGATAAAGGAGATACCAACCAAAGCCACAATCCAGCTCAATCTGGGCACGAGAGCTAATCCCAATTACAGAGAGATTGATCACCTATCAGCCGGACAGAAGTGCACGGCTCTTCTCACACTGATTCTCTTAGAGAGTCCGAATCCTCTAATCGTTGACCAGCTTGAAGAAGACCTCGATAATACGTTTATCGTTGAAGACATAGTGCAGAGGTTGAGGACGGAAAAAGAAAGACGGCAGTTCGTGATTGCGACCCATAATGCGAACATCCCTGTTCTTGGAGACGCGGAGCTCATATGTGCGCTAGAAGCCGATAACGAAAGAGCATATCTACTAGATGGCAATTATGGCTCCATCGATGACGATAGAGTTAAAGAAAAGGTGGAGAAAACCTTGGAAGGCGGGGAACAAGCATTTGAAATGAGAAAGGAAAAGTACGGGATATAAACGGAGCATGGTATTTTCGGACTGGAAATATTATTTCTCACTTCCTATTAACCAATGTTGATGAAATGTGTACCCTTCAAAACAGATACATATGATTCCTGGATCGGAGAGCGAGCAGAGTTGAACTCTACCTGAAACACGATTGAGTATCGCTTGGTTAGTTAGCGGACTTAACTCGTGACGTCTTGACACAGAATTCTTCAGGCACTCTCCATTTTAGACAATAGCTTATTTCTTGCTTCATCACGACTGTGCAGGCTTACTTCTCCATCGCTCCATCGATACAGACCGTCATCAGACTTAGTCAGTATGGCATATGCCCAATCGTCGTCAGCTCGGTCTCTGCACAAAACACCGAGAGTATGCTTTACAGAGTCCTCGTACCACTCTTTTTCATCACTAATTACGAATCGTTCGAAATCTGCCGCAATTGGGAAAGACTCAAATCTTCCTTTTGTGATAGGCAATGGATGATTTTCTGACAATCGCAGTGCATTCTCACTACCATTATGTTCCACATGAATGGGATTAGTAACACTTTTTAATATCTCCTGGACATAGGTAGCAAAATCAACTGGAATTTGCTTTACTATGGTTTCATCGAAGCCAATTAAAGAAATTAAAAGTTTCACGACATGTTCAGGGTGGGGATTCACTACCTCAATGATAGGCTGTTCATGTCTCGCGGCTGCCGTGCGTAACAAGTCTATGGCACGATCATCTGTCGTAGGGAATGAATAACCAATAATTACTATCTTGTCGGCGAGCTGAATTTCTTTCTCAGCTACTTTCCACAGGGGGTCAAGTACATACGCGAATTCATCATACATTTTGAATAATACAGGAGCTACAATCAACGGCATCAAAGGTACGTTTGTCTCTGGATGGTCCGGAGGAAAGAAGTAGGAGAATGGGCCGTAGCCGGTACGCCATCTGTCTTTGTAGCAAGGATAATAGACACTCGAATCAATCACGCAAATTGGGTGGGCAAATCGATCAGGAGGCTGTGGAATAGGTTTGCTGATCCAAGGGCCATCGCCAATATGTAACTTTATACCCGCACCTCTGGCCACCGGCTCAAACTGATAATCCCAGCCCAACGTTGTAGCACTCTTAGTATCAGCCGATGATATCATACAACGTTCACCAGTGTCCAATCGCCAAGTGATGTAAGGAACCAGCCAGTTGGTGGAGCCATGCAGCTTTAGCAATCTGGGCTTTAACTGCATTGGGTTTGGGTCTTTCCATCCCTTATCATATAGTTTCAGGAAAGAAACTCCGTATCCATCGTCAGGGCTCCAGTTATCCACTGACATCAAGCTTCTGTCTAGCAAAGTATCCCAATTAAAGGTTATGAAAACGTCCTGAGGGTCAGAGACATTAAGGATCGCAGAGTACAGACTTGAAACGGGTCCATTTTGTATTTCGTTCAAAACATGGGCAATTAAAAAAAGCATTTCATCGTAAACTCTTACAGATTGCCAAAAACGAATAAAGGAATCAGGTGTATCATGCTTCAATAGTTCGGGACGCATCAAAGCCATTTGTCTAACTTGGATATCCAAGTGCGTCATAAATTTTTCGATGTCTTGATTGAATTTATTGAACTTATCATAAGACAGACCGTAGACATCTCTTACATGATTGATTAAGTCTCCTACTCTAACTTCTAAGTCCTCCGAAATGGGGAGATCCTTGTATGCCTGAAAGAATCCCCGGGCAAGAGGCGGACGGACGCCCGTGGGAGACTGGTCATAAGCGTAAGAAGCTCCTGCCCCAAAAATATACACGGTCTTTTTCATACTCTGTAATTACCTTAATTCCTAAATTACGTTATTGTTGTCCTTCAAGATTACAACCACTTCTATCATGTGTCAATGCCTCCTTCAAAGGTAACCAGGTAACGCGCTGGGTGATGCGCTGAATTAGAGTTGCACGGAACTGCCTAATGTGCAATTCCTGTAAGTTGGACAAGAAGTCAAAATGAGATGGACAACGTGCTTCGCTTTATTGCACCTTCTGACGAAGTGTTACCTTGAGGCAAAGAAAGTCACGGCAGACTCCGGCGCTTAACCCGGAACAATGCGAAACCCTTTAGGCGATGCCTTACCTTCCGACATCACTGAAGCGACTGGGAGAGCTAGTACCATAATCGCGCCATCTTAGGACAGCACTATACTAACAAAGAGAAAGTCAGCAATAATGACCAGGCAACCATTAGGGTTATCGTCAGCCCGCGCAATGAGCCCCTTATGGTTACATGAATGAACCGCTTCTTTTTATGTTTCTTCCAGAAACGCTCAAGTTCGGTATACGAGGCAGGGTAGCTTTGCTTCAACTCGTTCCTAGCGCTTTCTTCGTCTTTAGTCTCCCAGTGCTGAATAAGTCTGGCATACCTGTTAAACCATAGGTCAAGATTTCTCTCAATCTCCCTTGCTCTGTGAGAATAGATACCCTGGAGGTAGATCCAGCGATGGAAAATATGCCACCAAATTAACAGTATCGCTATAGCCACACCACTGGCGATGATTCCAGGAATGAGCGCTGCCATTGCCCTGAATAAATGCCATCCAAAAAAAGAAATACCGCCGATCGAGAATGCCAAGAGTATCCCGGCTCCTTGCCAGAGGCGGGCGTCAATACTTTCAATTCGTCTCATTATTGCTTCCCATTCGTGAAGCAATCTCACGCTTGTTTCAGAAGACATCAGAGCTTATTTTCCTAGCATATGTCGCTTAAAGTGCGAGTTTTCGAGTAGAAGATAACACATCTTGCATTAGTTTGCAATTGAGCCTGCTTGACCTATGTATAAATGGTCCGCACACAAAGTAATCCGACACTTAATTTCTTACTTATGACTAAGCATTAAGGAGAAAGGTCTCTCTGGACACTTCATCTGGGGTGGTGTTACAATTTAATATACTTCAATATGAAGAGTAATGTGCCTTTGTGCCGAACCTTACGGTCTTATGCACGTCATGTTCTTAGCTATAGTCCTATGAGTTTGTACTCTACCATGTATAACATAGTGAGTGGATGTAGTTCGGATTGTCCGTCAGAGGTATGGCATGAGTAGTTCACCGCTCGCGTTCCTTGAAAAGGACTTAAATCTGCCAAAGCCTCTCCGTCCCTATCAATGGCAGGGCGTTAATTTCTTGCTGAACCAAGGCTCCGGGCTAGTAGCTGACGAAATGGGGCTTGGCAAGACAGTTCAAGCGGCGGTGGCGCTCTCCTTACTCCTTCCAAGTTGTGAGCATGGTAGGGCGCTTGTAGTGGTTCCGGCATCCCTTCGCCTGAACTGGGAACGGGAACTTTCTAGCTGGGCGCCTAATCTTAGTGTCCGTAGGCTACAGGGTGATGCAGAAGATCGGTTTGCACTGTACCGGCTACCCGTCAATGTGCTGATTGGCTCGTACGAGCAAATCCGAGACGATGCTCTTGCGTTAAGCTCAGAAGTGCGCTTCGACGTGGTCATCCTTGACGAGGCCCAGAGGATCAAGAATGCTGGTTCAGAGGCTGCGGTCGCCTGTCGGATCCTGCAGCGGGATCGGTCTTGGGCTCTTACAGGAACCCCGATAGAAAATGTGGTGGAGGATCTTGTATCCATCTACCGATTCGTTCACCCCGCCCTACTTAATCTGGCTATGTCCAGGCCCGAGATGCATGAACGTATGAAGCCTTTCTTCATCCGCCGACGGAAACACGACGTGCTACAGGAACTACCCCCGATCATAGTTCAGGATATGCCTTTGGAATTGACAGTACAACAAAGGGAAGCCTATGATCAGATTTGGATGAGTCGTCATAAACGGGCGTCAGCAGGTACACGGGGTGTTTCCGAGACTGCGCTCTTCGCACTCCTCACAAAACTGAAGCAGCTTTGTAACTTCGACCCCGAAAGCGGTGAGTCAGCGAAGTTGGAAGCGCTAAGGCTCGTCGTTGAGGGACTATCTTCGCCAGAAGACAAGCTCATCGTATTCTCTCAGTATGTAGAGACATTGCAGTGGATATCTAGTCGCCTTGACACCCAGGTGCCACGCGAGCTATTCCATGGTGGCTTGCGCGACGATGCTAAGGAAGCAGTCATCAAGAGGTTTAAGCAAGAAGCTGGCCCTCGGGTTTTACTCATGTCACTGAGGGCAGGTGGTGTCGGGCTCAATCTTCAAGAAGCGAGTTCAGTAGTTCTGTTTGACCGTTGGTGGAATCCAGCCATCGAAGAACAAGCTATACAAAGGGCTCACCGCTTCGGTCGTGAAAAAGTTCTGCATGTGCTGCGCTTTCTCGTTGTAAACTCTGTCGAGGAGCGAATCGCAAAAGTTTTAGATGAAAAGCGGGGATTGTTCGAGAAATACGTAGAGGATGCCGAAAGTGCCTCAGTGCCAGTTCTTCCTCGTGACGTGCTTATGCAAATTTTAGAGCTGACCAAATCGGAATGAGGCACCTAAGAAGCTTTCGAAACTAAATTACAGGAGGCAAACCAATGGCAAAGATTATTGATATAAAGCGGATCCCACTTGGGGACTTAGAACTTGGCAAAGGACAATCGCGCACGCGGGATGTAGGAAAGGGGCTTGATGAGCTAGAAGACAGCATTAGGAAGGTTGGTCAGCTAGAGCCCATCGTCGTCTGTCCTGGAAGTAAACCTGACAAGTATGAGATTCTGACTGGTCAGCGCCGCTTTCTGGCATGTAAAACGGTTGGCGTCCCAACGATATGGGCCGCTGTCATGGACGAGCGTGTGGATGAGACGACTGCGAAGATTATATCAGTCACTGAGAACCTCGTGAGGCGAGACCTTAACAAAAGGGACCTCATTGATGTTTGTACCTTCCTCTACAAGAAGTACGGCAGTGTGAAAGCTGTTTGTGAGGAGACAGGCTTACCCTACGACGATGTCAAAGCCTATGTAAAATATGACCGTTTGCTACCTGAAATGAAAGACCTTGTTGACAAAGGTGAGGTAGATGTAAGCGTTGCGCTTCGCGCACAGGATGCTGCTTCAGTTAGTGGTAGAACTGTAGTGTCGCAGGCGGTGTACCTTGCAAAAGAAATGCAGGACATGAGTGGTGTCCAGCAACGTAAAGTAGCCGAAGAGATGCAGAAGAGACCAGAGAAAGGTGTCCCGGATGTCATAGAGGTGGTGAAAACCGGTTCTCAGATTTGTCAGATTACTGTCACACTAAGCGCGACTGTTCATCGTAGCCTCCAGACTTATGCTAAAGAAGAGGGCACAACACAAGATGACGCTGCTGCATCCTTGATAGAAGAGGGTCTATCAACAAAAGGCTATATGGAGGAGTAGATGCGTGGACTGTCTCCCGAGATTCAGCGGGACCTAATTCTTTCTGTGGGCACACGCCGGGCTAGGCGCCGTCTCTCTCCCATAGAAGTTGCTCAGGCGATCGAAACAGCCCTAGCGTCGGGGTCTACAATTCAAGAGCTGGCAGCTGAACTAGGTTTGCACCCGACCATGATTCCGCGCTTCCGGCGCTTGCTCAAGCTGGCTCCTGACATTAGACATCTAGTGGATTGGTGGCAAGGTAAAGCACGCTTATCCTTTGAGGCGGCGTCACATATTGCACGACTCGCATCTAGTAAAGAACAACAGGAAGTAGTAGAGGCTGCTCTCAAACATGGACTGGGGAAAGTAGAGACTATCCAAGTCGTCCAAATCCGCGAACGTTCTGGTAGGGCTATTGCTGACTGCATAGTAGACGTTCTTCGAATGCGTCCGCAGATTGAGAGGCGGCATATCCTGATAGGTGCCATTACCTCCGAAAAGCTACGAGTAGCTCTGAGGCAGATGACACAGCAGGAACGTGACCAGCTCCTTAAGAGTGCTGTCATCTCCTATGGTCCAGAGTTGCCTCCCTGGGAAGGTCGGCTCGGCGTAGAGAGATTCACATTGCTAGGAAGCGACGCTTTTGGTGCTGCGGCGCAAAAGCTACCGGGAGGCTTTGAGGACGCTATTAATGCATATCTACTGGAGGGGATATCTCAAAGACGAGGAGGTGTGTCAAACCTGACGCCCGTGCTGTTTGACGTGTCAGCGCACGGAGCTGTTATGTTAGGCGACAAGGTTACCTGTGACGGGTTCGTCTTCGGGTTCCCTTACCGGATTCAAACTCATATTCACGAAGACCATATGGAAAGCTTTGACTCAAGTAAGGGGTACCAAGACATCCTGATGAGCCAAGCCACTAAAGAGCTCCTCATTACGGAGTTCGATGCTGACATCGGATACCGAACTAACATCCACGCCATTCCTCTTGGTTCACGGTACCGTAGGGAAGACATAGAGGTAGAGTTGTTGTCGAGTGGACACATGGTCGGCTCAGCGCAGGTTGCCGTGACTATCCCGGGAGGTATGAAGATGGGCTACTCAGGCGATTTCAATTGGCCGCTGGAACACGTAATAGAAGTTGAAGCCCTGGTCGTTGACAGTACATATGGTAGCCCCAACTCAAGGCGTGAGTATTCCCCAGAGGATGTCTGCGATAGGTTTGTTGACCTGGTCTTGGAGAAAGTCAAGATCTGCCCAGTCTTAATCAAAGCTCATCCGGGAACGCTCCAACGTGCCTTGGAACTCTTGAATGGTAAGCTAACCTGTCCAATTCTTGCGAGCAGGCACCTTGCTGCTGAAGCCGAGGTCTACAGACGCTTTGGGTACAGTATCGGCACCCTAATTATTATCGATTCGACAGAAGCCCAACTTGCAATGAAAGAGGGCCGGTACATCCGCCTCTATGGTAAACGAGAAATTCCACCCTCTGACCCATCGGGCAATACCGTTATCGTTCTAAGTGCCTACATGACTAGCCCCGATGAACCTTTGCTTGAATTCTCCGAACGGTCATATCGCATTGCTATGCCAAGCCATGCAGATTTTGAAGGCACTCTTGAGTACGTCAAGGCTACAAGAGCAACTCAGGTTGTGACGGACAATAGCCGCGGAGGCCATGCTATTGAATTGGCGGTCGCTTTGAAAAGACGCCTCGGGATTGAAGCGCGACCATCTTCACAGGCCTTTAGCAGAGGCTGGGGAGTGTAACTGTATGACTATCACTCATTTAACAAGCTCAACTAGGAAAGCCTGAGAGGATACGGAGCCATATGCACGGCATTCCTTACGTTTGACAGTTTCTATGCAAAGGGATATGCTCTCATGAAAGAGGTTAACGAATGAAGTTTGACCATACGAACCGCAACTGGGCGCATGTGACAAACGATTGTCCGGAAAATTGAGCAACAAAAAGGCCATAACTCAGTAGAGGAGAAATAAATGCTAATCAAGGGCCAACTGCAAAAACCCTTGCCTGACAAACTGAAAGAGGCTAGGGAAATCATAAAGAAACATTTCGAAGAGTTCACCCCGAAGCAGCTTGCTGTTTGTTGGTCGGGGGGGAAAGATAGTACCCTTGTCCTTTACCTCATTAGAGAAATTGACCCAAACGTAACTGTTATTTTTAACAACACTGGAGTGGAGTACCCACAGACCTTAAGATATATTGATAAACTTAAAAGCCTGTGGGACCTCAATTTAATCGTAACAACACCAAAGATCAGTTTTTGGGAGTGTGTTGAAAGGTGGGGCTTCCCAAAGACAAGATATGAGAGGGGAAGGGGTCACCAAAGACCGAGATGTTGCTATCATCTTAAGGAAGAACCCACAATAAGAGTTGTTCGTGAACATGGCATTAAGGGCTTGTTTGTGGGCATAACAGCAGCGGAGTCTTGGTATAGGATGCTAAGCGCAGGAAGGTGGGGATTCTGCAATTATTCGAAAAACTGGGGTGTTTGTCGCATTCGGCCCATTCTTTTATTTCGGGAAGAAGAAGTCCTTAGCTTATCCAAGGAATGGCATATCCCCATTAATGGTGTATATACCTTGGGCCGGAGAAATGGTTGCCTCCCATGCACAGGTTTTCGAGATTGGGAGAAAGTTATGTCCGAGGCTAACCCGAAACTATATAAAATTATCCTACAGAGGCAGAGGCAACCTAGCAGCTCAGCTTTGGCGACCCCAGCTTCTTATACTTCAAGAACTCAAATTTCCCTCAGTCAAAACTTATGAGATTATCTGGTTTCTCTTGATACTATAATGTCAATAGCCGTCTTAAATCATAGTTTCTAGCGCACTGGGCGATGCGCCGAATTTCCACTGCACAAAACTGACGATTGTTACCTTATTGCCTTGGTGGTGAGCCTCGGACGACCGTTGCCGAACTATTGTTTGTGAACACGGGCCAATTGCAACACCACCATGTTCACTGTCACCGAGCGTAAATGGTAAAATACAGTCAGCAAACAAACGGTGTAAGCATCAGCAAAGGGAGGAACAAAATGTGTGAAACTTATATGCGCCTTCATCACATGGCTACTCCAATGGGTGAGTTTTTAAACATAAATTGTCCTAACTGCGGCAAAGAGATAGAACTCACGGCTAAACTTCTACCCGACAATGACATGATTGTGCTGAGCTACGGAGGCGACGAAGAATGCGATGAGACAGATCATAGTATCAAGAAGACTTAAACTGGGCAGTAGCTTTATAAAAATAAAGAATGAAATAGAAACCGATTCAAGAAGGTATGCGGGCCTGAAAGTCACGGGGGATACGCTTGTATACCGCACCGAGAGAATATACCCCGACCGTTCGGAGCACCCCCAGCGTATTCCCGTACTCTTTCTTTTTAGCAATCCTCACCCTGATTCAGTTGCATGTGGATTATTCCTGTCAGAGCCATACTCCCGCGCTTTTTGGCAGAGGTTGTCAGAAATTGACAAGGATTACCTCCGGTTGCCACGGGGGGCAGTCAACCTAGAATGCTGGGATAAATCTATCCCTAGGCTAAGACAAATAATGCTGAAAGGTGATTACGAGAGCCCTTTTCTCTTTTATTTCCATTGTCTATATCCAATTCCAACAAGTAAACCGGAAGATTTAAGAGGCCTTTTTAGGTCAGCACCGCATATTTGGGGGAAAATAGAAAAGTCTTCTAGCCGCAGGCTTTTCAAGCTAATCGAAGACGAACAAATCAAGCACGTTGTAGTGTTCAATGTGGGCGTGTTTCGGACGATAACTAAAACTAAAGTGAAAGGATGGGGGAAGAAAGAGGCTATAGACCAGTTTTTGAAGACCGCAGATAAACAAAAGTACTGGGGAGTCGATTTGAAGGGTTTGCATATCTATCTCAGCCTGCATACAAGGGCAAAAAACTGGAAGGATAACAAAGGGCAGTACTACTTCACCCGGTTTCTTGACCTTATTTTCGCAAGAATCAAAGAGACCATTCGGCGGTAATGTCATTATAATAACCCGATTACACCTGGCGAAGCTGTAATACATCGGTCGGAATGATTCGGAGGCTACTTACTCGGCGTTCCGGCTGAAGTGTAACAAAACTCGGTTTTGTTCAGCTACTACCTAGTGAGCTATGAACAACGATGTGTTAACCCGTTGCTGAAACCGTGGTAAAATGGAGTTAACTATGACGACTATAGATTGGTCAGATAAGGTAGCCGCAGACTTCCGTGGCAGAATAATTGTAGAGCCTGATAGTCCGATATTGGCCTTCAAAGCCAATAGGGACCGATATACTCGGGGAACCCAACCCAGCTATGCAGGCTTACCCTACCTTGGTAGTCAAGCGTCTGAAGATGCACTAACCTGGAATGTATTCAGAAGTCTTCAGAAAGCTCGCAGACTTGACATCATCTGTAATAACCTAGACATTGGGGAGCCACGATGCATGCTGTTGTGGACACTTGCACCTGAATTGGACAGTCTAAGCGCAGACTTACAATATACGGTTGGCGCGCTGATTCGGAAATTCGACGGAATACTTCCTGGCCAAGTGACAGAGCCGGATGTTATCATATTGGGAACCAAAGGCGTAGCAATAATAGAATGCAAGCTTTCAGAACGTGAGAAACCACCGTCTCATTTGTGGGAAGGATCGCTGGACTCGGTAAGGAAGCGCTTGCCAATATATCGGCAGGCTGAGCCGAGACTACTTAAGAGGGATATCGCTGAAGAGCAAATTGTGGAGATTTACCAGCTTATTCGCATGGCATTTTATGCTCTTCAGCTCGGCAAGAGCCTCGCCTCCTCTCCGGTAGTAGTGTCGCTGACTAATGAGACCAATTGGCACCGAGAGATTCGAAGACTCCGTAAGTCGCCAGCAGAATTGTGGGACTTTTTCTGGCATACCGTAGAAACGTCTAACCTAAGGAAAAAAGAGTTAAGCTGGCAACACATAGCAAGATTAATAACTGGGAGTTCGCTCGACGAGCTATCCCATTATCTCTCCACCCACCCGTGCCTTTGACGGTGGAAGCCGTTTCACCATACAAACACTCATATTGTGACCCGAGTTCACATCAGCCTAGAATTGTTAGACAGGTAAAAGTAGTTGGAAATGTCAAGTTCTAGCTGATTGGATGGCAAAACCTTAATAAACACGAAAGAAGAGGCCGGTATTTGCCAACCTCTTCTTTCATTTGCCTTTCAATTGCCCCTGTTTGAAACAATTTTTTGCTCTAGGGATCTGGCACCTCTGCAGGTGATTACTCGACTGGCACTATCACAGAGAAGCAAGTTGCCCAATTTTTGCCTTTTCCGATGAGTTCGTCGCCCTGCGCCCAGGCTGTCTCGTCGGCATAAATTGG
>Ga0315314_1001375_pt1 | contig 22164 bp, 23 predicted proteins | sample TDP9_MG_FD_203631 | JGI IMG/M metagenome (GOLD analysis project Ga0315314, IMG submission 203631) | Freshwater sediment microbial communities from Lake Towuti, South Sulawesi, Indonesia - TDP9 | ecosystem: Environmental > Aquatic > Freshwater > Lake > Sediment | place: Indonesia: South Sulawesi... | reverse complement strand
TTTCAACTCGCAACCCTTCAACTGGGGCAGCGTCAAAAAGATACTCTTCTACTGCAACTTTTCAGGCACAGGAATAGGTAGTTTCTGGATCGACAATCTGTTCTTCAATAGGAGACGATGGGAAGCTACAAGGGAAGACATAGCAAGTCAAAGCGGTTATGGTTTGAGGGAACTCGTGGAAGTGGATGAGGAACTTCACAGCGACAACGAGTGTGACCTTCGCGCAAAAGCCTTATTAGACCACTTAAGCGAGCCAGCAGAATCCTTGACTCTACAAACCACATGCTTAGACTGTGGCACGAATCGCCTTTTACCAGGAGACAAGATTCATGTTACACTGCCAAACGAAAACGTTGACTCAGACTTCCGCATCATCTCTGTAGAGTATCGAGTTGTTGCAAGCGACCAAACATTGGAGATCACTTTAGAGCTTGGTAAGGAAAAGTCACTTCTTGCCGACTACCTCTACGGGTTAAGGGCCACAACGGTAACCGTTGAGAAGCTGATGCGAACAAAGGCTGGTCTTACAGGGGTTGCTGGAACTGCGGGTGGTGGAGGCGGAGGTGGCGCTGGAACCGACGAAAAAGTAAAGGTCACGAGCAATGACACTATGGCTGAACATCTCAAAGATAAACTTATAGCGGGGACTGGCATCACCCTCACAGAGCAAAACGATGGCGGAGACGAAAGCCTGAAGGTTGATGCGCATCGGGCTTGGAACTGGGCGGATGAACAAGGATTCGTGAGAACCTTCACGTTACCTTTCTGTGATCAATATGGAGCCACTCGAATAGGTCAGATCCTTGGACCGGGCGCATCGGGAAAATTTGATGAGAAGCAGGTTCAGGTTCCTTGCTTGGTGAGATTTGAGAACTACTACTATCTCTTCTATTATGGCATAAACAATGCGGATGCGTGTCGCATAGGGGTCGCCAGAGCCGCAAACATAACTGGTCCTTACACGAGGCTGAACAACGGTGACCCAATCGTTCCTTTGGGCTCGATGAGCAAGCAGAGAAACCCCTCTGTCATCTATGACACATACGAGACTGATGCGAACAAGAAGTGGAAGATGTGGCTCTACGACGACACCAACAAAACCATCTACTACTCCTACTCGGCAAATCCAGATTTAGGCTGGTCGACACCCGCCTCAATTGGAATCACAGACTGCTACTGGGGACACTCAGCACTGAGGTTCTGTGGCGTATACTATTTGGGCTACTGCAAGGATGCGGACAAGAAAATCTACTTGATTGTCGACGATAACCCAGAGTTTTCGAGCAAAACGGACTTGGGACTAATCCTAGACAGAGGTACCACTGGAGAATGGGATGAAACTACGGTTAGATACTTTGACATGGCTTATATCATGGGAGTCTTGTACTTGGTGTATAGTGGTCAAAAACCCTCTGCCCCGATTCTCCAAATTGGTTTAGCCTTCAGCAGTCACTACGGTTTGAGACAGACTACTCCAAGAACATTCGAAAAATACACAAGAAATCCCGTACTAACCAAAACTGGAACAGAACAGTACGTCTTTGCGCCGTCTTTGATGCAGGTTGAAGAAAAATTCTACGTTGCCTTCACGCCCATTGACTCGGCGGGATTAGCAACGATTCACTTAGCCTCGATACCATAAACTAAGGACGGGTTCAAAAACGCCGATGGTAAGGGATGTTCTCTACTGGCCTGAACATCTTCGCAAAAAAGTCAAACAGATTGTTCAGCAGTTTCAGCAAGAGGAACTGAAACGCAACGTCGCTAAGACCGACTTGAGGGACGTGATAATCGTATGCGTCGCAGAAGCCTTTCCCACCATCCGCAAGATGTCACTCGAAGACTTCAGGCGGAGAGTTAACGAACTAAAAACAAGAGGCTAAACAACTATTTCCACATTGATCATGCATCTTTAGAAACAATGTTTCTCAGCGTCCCGATTTTCTCGATTTCTACCTCAATCAAGTCGCCTGGCGACAAAAACCTGGGTTTCGGCTTCATGAAAACTCCTACTCCAGCTGGGGTTCCAGTTGCTATTATGTCTCCAGGCTCCAAAGTCATCACTTGGCTAAGGTGATGGACTACTTCATAGATGTTGAACACCATGTTTCTGGTAGAAGAGTTCTGTCTTAGCTCACCGTTCACCCTTGTGCAAATATTCAAATTGTTAGGGTCTTCGATTTGGTTGACGGTTGTGATGCAGGGTCCCATGGGTGCAAAGGTGTCAAAACTCTTACTTCTAGTCCACTGTTTGTCCTTGAACTGGATGTCACGGGCGCTTACATCGTTGAAAGCTGTGTACCCAAAAATGTGTTTCTTGACCTCTGAGACAGGAATGTTTTTTCCTTTCTCCCCCATCACTACCGCCAATTCCGCCTCATAGTCCAGTTGCTTCACCAACTTCGGTCGAACTATTTGTTGATCAGGTCCGATTATGGCTGTACGGGGCTTCATGAATATAACTGGTTCATCTGGCGCATCCTTTCCCTGCTCTCTAGCGTGGTCTTTGTAGTTTAGACCCAAGCAAACAATTTTTGGAGGCGAGAACACGGGTGCCAAAACCGTTACGTCATCGAGACTGATAGTTGCGTTTCTCTTCTCATTCCGTGTTGAACCTCTCACCAGCTGTTCCACAATTTTTGTGCCCTCGTTGCCAAGGGCTATGAGTTCGTCGAGAGTGAGTGGAGGGGGATTCTTCAACGCCTTTGGCAGTGCTAAGAGGCATGTGATTTCTTGGTCAATTAGAACTCCATAGGATTCCATGTTTGAATGTAGATAGCGAACTAACTTCATGGTTTCATCAACCGTCTCCACCTCGTATAAGAGAAGCGTATAGATAAAAGCCTAAAGTGAAAAGAAGGAACTTTGATAAGAAAGTAAACTATTCCATACAAGAAGTGAAATCAATGGCAAAGGAAGCCGAACGATCCAAAGAACTAAAGTTGCCTAAGAAACGATTTCTAAAAAGAAAGATGAAGAAGTGACAAATGATTATGATTAATCTCGAAGAGATTAGACGGAAAACAGTCCCTGTTGACGACTACATTTCTTCTATGAATGAACCCTTCAGAGAGAAATTCCTTGACCGCAAAGAAAATTATCAACCCAACCAGGAAGCAATCGAAAAACTGAAAAAGGAATCTAACAAGTACACGGTTGTGGTTTTTTCTGCAGAATGGTGCAAAGACTGTGCCAAAAACGTTCCAGTTTTATGGTTAATATCAGAGTCTACAGGACTAGAAGTCAGAGTTTTCGGTCATATAAAGAAAGACCCACTTAATCCGAAAACAAAATGGAGAATCCCGCCGTCTCCACCCGAAGTGAAAACCTTTGATGTACAGAAGATTCCATGGATTCTCATCTGTGACAGAAAAGGCAAGGAAATCGGGAAAATAATCGAAAATCCGAAAATCATGAGCTCTGTTGAAGAAGAAATCTTGTATCTGATTGATGAAAGGCGAAATTTGTGAAGTTTTAGTTTCTTGAGGTTTTTTCGTGTTTGTCTTAGGTTTCAGCATCTAGCAAACCCTTAGCCGAATGAGAACCTTTACTTGCCCATGAAATTCAAGGTCGAAAAAAGCATTTTTCTTCCTACTAAAAGGCTTATTGATAAATCCTAACCCTTAAATCTTGCTTGAAAGGGTTATATCAATGACTAAGCATGGCTTTACGAAAGAACATAACGAAGACTGAAGCCCTTCAACTATCTCTTATCGCGATTGCTAGCGTTGTGCTTGTCGAAGGCATCGTTGGGTTCTTAACAAACAGCCTCGCTATATTAAGCGACGCAGTCCACGCCTCATTTGACACCATAACTACCCTAATATTGCTAGTTACAACGAAACTTTCCCTTAAGCCTCCTGATGAAGATCACCTTTACGGACACAGCAAAACAGAGCCAATCGGCGGCTTGATTGGGGGAATCGCGCTCATCGGGTTGGCTATACTTCTTCTATATGAGGCTGGCACACGCATTCTATTTGGAGGCGCAGTTCAGCACGAACTGATAGGTTTTGGGGCTGTTGGCTACACGTTAGCCGTAGATTGCTTCAGAATCGGCACCCTCTGGGGAAGGGGTCAAGACAGCCTAACAGTCAAAGCGGGTTTCTATCACGCGATTTCAGACTTTGCTTCTACTGTAATAGCGCTTCTCGGTTTTGGACTTTCATACCTCGGAGTCGATGACAGAGCCGATACCACAGCCTCAGTGGTTCTAAGCTTCTTGTTGATTTACCTCACCATTGGGTTGGTCCGCTCCAGCAGCGTAGAATTGAGCGATGCAATTTCAAAGGATGTGGCTAAGGAATTAAGAAAGGAGATATTAAGCACCAAAGGCGTGTCCATGTGCAAAGACTTGAAAGCAAGAAAAGTGGGAAACAAAACCTACGTCGAGACTACAATTTGCGTTTCTAATTCAATGGAACTAGACGAAGCCCATGATGTGGCATCCGACATTGAGGCTAAAGTCAATCGTTTATACGGCGACTCATCGGTAACTGTTCACATCGAACCCGTAGGAACAGAGAAGCCTATTGAGAGACAGATCGAGAGATTAGCTAGAGCCGTGGAAGGGGTCAAGGGTGTCCACAACCTTAGCAATGTGTACTCAAAGGGCAAGCTTTACATCACTCTTCATACGTTGGTGGAACCCCAGCTTCCTATCGAAGAAGCCCACAAGATAGCTGAAAAAATTGAGGAAAACCTTGAAAAACAAATCAAAGACGTAGAAAACGTGACCGTGCACATCGAACCCTACGCGCCTAAAATCCGTCGTAAATTCGTTGTTGATGACGTTGAGATGCAAAGACTGATCAAGAGGATAGTTGAGCGGCACCCAAACATCCAAAGAGTAAACAGAGTCGTGACATACTCAAGTGAAAAACGGCGGTACGTCAACATAGACTGCTCCTTTGACAAAAACGTTTCAGTTGAAGTCATACATGACACTGTGTCTAAAGTTGAAAGAGAAATAAAGAAAAGGTTTAGAGAATCTATTCTCACCATCCATGCGGAACCCTCGCAATAGAAACATTCTATCTGATCGGAGATGTCTGAAACACCTGACTGGAATCTAAGTTAAGTTTGAGACTATTTCCATTCTTTGATTATTTTGTCGGTTTCTGTAATTTCTGCGTTGTAGTATTCTTTTGGGTATTGTAACCCTTCTTTGTAGGCATTTTCTGTGAAGGCTTCGGTGGCGTCTTTTGGGATTTTGATTTTGTAGCCTCTGAAGAAGGCGTCTGCGGCTGTGTGTCTGACACATAGGTTGGTGTGTAACCCAGTTAATATTACGGTGTCAACCTTTAGGTTTCGGAGTAGGGAGTCTAGTCCAGTTTCGAAGAAGCCGCTGTAAACCCTTTTCTCCAAGACATAGTCTTCTTTCTCAGGTTTTAGTTGGGGGATGACCTCTGCCTCTTTTGTTCCTTTCATGGCGTGCTTTCCCCATTTTCCAAGTTCAGAATCGGTCGGCAGATGAGCATCATTGGAGTATACTACTGGAACCCCCTTCTTCCTTGCTGATTCAACCAGTCTTTTTATGTTTGGAATTATCCTTGAGGCTCTATCACACTTGAGTTCGCCAGTAACGAAATCATTAAGCATATCTACAACTACAACTGCTTCCACATAACCACCTTTTCCAAGAGTTAGGTAACCATAACTATATTAAAATCTCGTTTTCCGCATGAAACAAGTTTGGAATTACAAGTAACATAGACGTTGGAAACGACCAAGAAAAATATTTCACCGAGAATCTTCTTAGCGATGCTGTTTAGCGACAAAGACAATACCCAGCAGAATCAGGAAAGCACCGAAAACAAACAGAGGCGCAGGTATCTCCTGAAATAGAAATACACCCAAAACTGTTGCGCCTACGGGTTCAAGTAAAGCCATAGTCGCCGTCTCAAAGGATTTCAGATTCGAAAGAGAAGAGAAATAAAGTGTATGTGCAATCGCTGTCGGCAACAAACCCAAGCAGACGACTGGAAGAATTGTTTGGATGTCGTTAGAAATTGTAAGAACACTGTTTGCTGGTATGCTCAGGACACCAACGATTAGGGCTGTTAACAAATAAATCGGGAACATTGTTGGAAGTATAGCCATTTGACTACGTGTCTTCCTACCAAGATTCAGGTAGAAGGCTTCAACAACCGCAGCCAAAACTGCCTCCAAGTCACCTTTTAGGTTTAGGGAAAACCCGAGAGGATAGGCATCTGCATACGCGATTATACAAACACCCACAAAGGAAACGGACAAACCTAAAACCGCCAAACGAGAGGGCTTAACGTTAAAGAGGAAACTCGAAACGAACATGGAGAAAATCGGGGTCGTGTTAACCAAGACAGTCGCATTGAGAACTGTCGTGTCCTTAACTGCGGATATGAAGAATGTGAAGTGAAGCCCTAGAAAAACGCTCAAAACAAGCAGGTCTTTAAGGTTTTTCCACACGAGTCCAATGCTAAACGACTTCTTCAAAAACAAAAGCATTGTTGCCAAGGCGGCAGACGCGACAACCAAACGCCAGAAAGCAATAGAAAGAACATTAACATCGCTCAGGAACCGTATGAAGATTGCAGCTGTTCCAAAGAGGACCCCAGCGGTTACTCCTTCAGCCAAAGCGAGTTTTCTTGTTTTCTCAGACATTTAAACGCCTTTCATTCGTAGTGTATGTACTTGTGGTTAAAGTATTATTATTCAGCAATAGCATTTTAGAACGTAAAGGCGAATACGCAATGGACACGAAAGAAATTATGGAGTTATCTTTGAAACTTGCAGGATTGAAAGAGGTCCCAGAAGACAGCGCCATATACATAGCGGCGACAACATCAGAAAAATTCTGTTCGGCATAGATGCAGGTGTCCCAGAACTTTGGCTCGCAAAACAATTAGGTTATGATGCAGTGATTGCTCATCATCCAATCGGCGGGACAGCAGCGATAAACTTTCACTAGGTTTTCAAAAGGCACGTTCAACAAATGGTTGCGGCTGGGATTCCCATCGAAGAAGCAGAAAGAGCTGTCATGAGGAGACTCGAAGAACTAGAGGTGGAAGCGCACACAAGAAACCACGGTCATGCGGTTGATGCTGCGAGGCTCTTGAAAATGCCCTACATGAACATACACACGCCTTTAGATGAAGTTGGAAGAAAAACAATGAGTGAAAAAATCAACAGCAGAATCGAGAAAAAGTCTACGGTAGAAGATGTGGTTTCCGCCTTGAAAGAACTCACCGAATTCAAGAAGGCGGTCACTGAAATCAAGATTCGACTAGGAAAAGCCGAAAACCTAGCTGGAAAAGTTGTGGTGTCCCATGGTGCCGGAACAAACGGCGGTTACGAAATCGCGAAAACATATTTCAGATATGGCATCGGAACAGTTGTGTACATTCACATAAGCCCTATGGAGTTGGAAAAACTGAAAGCCGAAAAAAAGGGAAACCTCATCATCACTGGGCACATCGCAAGCGACTCTGTTGGCATAAACCCCCTAATCCATGAACTTGAAAAAAGAAACGTCTCTGTAACAAGAATTGGAATTGTCCCAGGTTAGAATTTATGTGTGGTGGATTGAGAAAGAGACCTGAACATGATACTCTTGGAAAAACGCGGATAACCACAAAAGTGGGCCGGGAGAGATTTGAACTCTCGACCTTTACCGTAGGTTTCTCGCTATTTCGGTTATCAGCCGAACGCTCTAACCATGCTGAGCTACCGGCCCTTTCATCCTCACACAGAATGTAGAAATAACAACATCGTTTATTAAGAGTTTCTTGAGGAAAATCCTTAACCACGCGTTCAGTTACGTAATTTGGGGCCCGTTGCCCAGTCAGGATTAAGGCGCCGGCCTTCGGAGCCGGAGAACCAGGGTTCAAATCCCTGCGGGCCCGCCAATTGCCTCAGCCATAGTTTTATTTTAATAGAAAATGACTGGATTATTAAAATGACTGGATTATTATAAGGTGAAATTTGATGGAGTTCAAAATAGTCAAAATAGAAGTTCCAGAGGACTGTAACGTGATATTAGGGATGGCACATTTCATCAAAACCGTCGAGGACCTCTACGAGGCGTTGGTGAACTCGGTTCCAGGCATCAAGTTTGGCATAGGCTTCTGCGAGAGTTCTGGACCATGCCTAGTGAGATGCGAAGGCAATGAAGAAGAACTGAAGAACTTGGCATCTCGCTATGCACTAGACATAGCCTGCGGGCACTCCTTTATCATCTTCATGAAAAACGCTTACCCAATCAACGTTTTAACCAAAATCAGGGAAGCCCCAGAAGTGTGTTGCATCTACGCGGCAACAGCCAACCCCCTAGAAGTGATCGTCACAGAAACTGACCAAGGCAGGGGAATCCTCGGCGTCATAGATGGTATGAAAAGTAAGGGCGTCGAAACACAAAAGGATGTCAAAACCAGAAAGGAGTTTCTAAGAAAGATAGGATACAAACTGTAGACCCGTGTTCTGTGTAATTTAAACTTGATAAATTGAAAACCCTTTTCATCATTTTTATCAAAGCAGTGCGATTCAGCAAAACCCCTTGTGGCGTTTGTTTCAAAATCAGAACGCAGAAACTGTTGTTTCTTTCGGCAATTGATGAAAAAAACCAAAAATTTTTCTGTATTATCAAACAGAAGAGACTGTAAATTTCTCAGCGAAAGCCAGTGATGGAAATGATGGAAACCAAGAAGGCATATTCACCCTTTGTCAAGTGTGATCGCTGGGAAGATTTTGTTCAGTTTTCTCAAGAAGCCAAAATTGTGGTCTACGATTTTAGGTCAGAAGAAGGCTCCTTCCATATTTATGCTATCAAAGGAAAGGTCTTCATCTATAGAGAATCTTTTCCTTTTCCTCAAAAAACCGAAATCATAAAAAACGGATCTAAGTGGAAGTTCAAAAGCGACACGACACCTGACGAAAAGCAGCCCAAAAATTCGTGTAATCTAGTCATCTTCAGTCGCCAACCTCTGCAGAAAAAATTTCGCTGTGGTATGCCATACTTCGTCACTCCCAAACTCGCTAGAGAGAAGGACAAGTGGACAATCAAGTTAAAAAGTGAATTCAATCCAGAAACAGTGACTAGATTTTTATCTGAGGCATTAAAAGTCTCTAGAGACAGAGTTATTGAAGGAGATGTCTACGGTCTCTAATTGGGCGCAATGAAAAAATTTTTACCTAAACAATACAACAAATGAATAGTTGGTGAGAGGAGAGGATTAGAGCGTCATCTTCACAGGAAAAGTTCATTTCTGACGCTGACAAAATGAACCCCCAATACGCACACATGTTAATCGGTGCAACATTTGTCATCTTTTTCCTCTACATTTTCGGGCAACTACAGGAAGGCTCAGCCTTCGTCGCTCTCCTAGTTTTCAACGTGCTATCCATAATCTTAACATTCCCTCTTAAAGGTCCACTTTGGTGCAAAATCGCTTGGTTAGGAATGGGAAATCTAACAGGAACAGCGTGGAATCTGGTTCGTCTATCTCTAACCACTGTTGCAACCGGAATCAAAACTGAACCCTCTAGTTTAGTCAACTTTCTTTTGGGACCCGCCACCGATTTCATATGGTTAGTACCCGTCTGGTCTCTTGGAATCTCTGCCTTATCCTCTTTAGAGCATCAAAGGAGAAGACAAAAAGAAAGTGAGTGCTGAAATAACACTAAGCATTATTTTCACTGTTTTGGTTATAATTATGCTAGCTTACCTTATTCGCCATTACATCTTCACTATTGTAGCACTCTATTATCGCCACAAACAACCCCTCCATACTCCTTATAGCATGACGTACCAACCCACAGTATCAATACTCATTCCCGCCTATAACGAAGAAAAAGTGATTGAACGAATTCTCCAAAGAATGACTGAATTAACGTACCCAAAAGACAAGCTCCAGATCATCGCAGTAGATGACGCATCCACAGATAGAACAAGTGAAATCGTTGACAAATTCGCCGAGAAATACAATTCAATAAAAGTGATTCACCGTAATCGCGAAGATGGTGGAAAAGGAAAGTCAGCAGCGTTAAATGAAGGAATAAAACATGCAACAGGTGAGATAATCTACTGTTTTGACGCTGACTACTATCCACAACGCGACATCCTCGAAAAACTGACCGCCTACTTCATCGACCCCAAAGTGGGCGCTGTGCAAGGAAGAGTCACAGTCTTAAACGAACCCAACACGTTAGTCACGAGACTTGTAGCATTAGAACGAATCGGCGGTTATCGAATTGATCAAAAAGCACGAGATGACCTTCAACTCATCCCGCAATTTGCTGGAACCGTTGGGGGGTTCAAACGCCACTTGATAGAGTCACTTGGAGGATGGGCCCCAAACATGCTAGCCGAAGACACGGACTTAACTTTTCGAGTGTATCTCGCTGGGTATCAGATTCGCTATGTCAATGAAGCGGAATGTTACGAAGAAGCCGTTGAAGATTGGCGATCTTACTGGCATCAAAGGTACAGGTGGGCGACAGGCCATATACAGTGTTCTTTCAAACATTTGTGGCCTTTAATAAGAAGTAAAAACTTGAAGTTAAGACAGAAAGTTGATGGATTACTATTACTCAACGTGTATTTTGTTCCGATCTTTGTTGGGCTTGCTTGGTTTCTCGGGGCAATAATGTTTTTTACTCAGTCCTTTTCGTGGGCTACGGTGGGTTGGGTTTCCCTTTCCATCGCTGTTTATAGTACAACGGGAAATTTCGCGCCCTTCTTCGAAGTTGGCATAGGCGCTTACCTTGATCAACGAAAAGAAGCGTGCCACCTAATACCTCTGTTGTTTCTCTTCTTTTTGTATAACATGGTGATCTGCACGAAGGCATTCTTTGACCTTTGTGTATCAAAGTTTTCTGGGAATAACCGCCAAAAATGGGTAAAAACGCGTCATAACGGTGGAATGATTACTCAGAAAAAGTATTAGAGGTGAAGTGGGGTGATGCTTGAAATTCCTTGGTTACTCATTCTCCTGATCCTAGCATTATGCGGTTTCGCAGTGTTTCTTTTCCTGCCTAGCATTCTTGAGTTGAAGAGACCGAGAAATCATGGTCCTCGAAGGATTCTGGAAAGTGATGGAGAAAGAGGGGTACAAAAAGTGGACTTGGCGGAATTGCTGGAACTTCCTTTAATTATCAGGGAGCATGTCCCAGAGAGCTTACAACAAACCATGATGAGTCTTAATGGAAAAAAGATTTCTAAAATTGGTGCAGATACCGTTAAGATAGTTGGTGATGTGGAAATTCCCTCAGAAATTGAAATATTAGAAAATATTGTAGTAGAAGGTCGTTTAACAATAGGAGATAAGTGTCGTTTCTACGGTAATGTCCAAGCGTCTAAGGATGTGAAGATTGGATGTAATGTCGTTTTAGAAAAGAATTTAGTTTCTGGAAAAGATGTCAGCATAGACAGGAACACTGTGATAAATGGGTCATTAAACGCTAAGGGTTCAGTTTATTTGGGTCCAAACGCTCTAATTGGACTTTCTCTCTTTTCTGGCGGAGACGTCGAATTAAGTCAAGGCGCCAAAGTTGCGAAAAATATCGTTTCAGGTGGGTTCATCGTGTCTCACGAGACTCTGGAACTGCAGAAAAGAAATTGATAGCATAAATGAGTGTTGTCTTAACGTTTTGTATCGTAGGTTTTGGACATCAGGGACTGAGCGTTTTTCCATTGGTCCTGGAGGATTTCCAGGTTGCTCAAGACGTTTGAGTGAATGGAGTAGAAAATGTAGCATAGATAAGCACATTGGTTGCATTGACAGAACTCTTTTCGAAGGTCTTTGAATCTTTGAGTGCTCCAAACGTTGGGTAGTTCAAATATGGAGGCAACAGGTTCTTGTAGGTGGCACCCCGCAATGTTGCCGAGATTGTCCACCATTAAGAAGCTCTGCAGAGCCTTACATTTCCATGTTCTTTTGCCGTTCAAGAAGAACTCTCTTAGGGCCTCCAGTGTTTTGCTGGTTATGAAAACTCCTTTTCGCTCTTTCTTCATTTCTAATAGGGCATCACAGACTTTCACCATGGCTTCTCCATCGGTGATTTCAAATTCATCTTGCTTCTTCCCAATCTCGAAAAGTCTGTTTTCTGACGGGTAATCATACCAGTACAGACAATACCAGACTGGAATGCCATGATAAGTGAAGTATTTCGTGAAGTCGATGATTTCGCTTAGGTTTAGTTGTGAAATTGTTGGTGAGACTCCCACGTTGATTCCTTCCTTCTGTAGGATGTCTATGGCTTCCATTGCTCTTTTCCAAGCGCCTGAAACCCCTTTTATGTAGTCGTTCTTCTCTTCGTTCAATGTGTCTAAGGAGATCGCGACGAAATCTGCGTTGCGCAAGGCATCAATTTTTTTCACTGCCATGCTGCCATTGTCATAGACTGTTGTTATGAAACGTTTTGAAGCGTAATCAATGATTTCAGCGATATCGTCTCTTAATAAGGGGTTTCCGCCTGAAAGGACAATCTCCACTACCCCTAATTTTTCTAGGATGCCCAAGCCTTCTTTGACTTCTTCTGTCGATATCTCTTTCTGGTTTTCTGGCTCACGCCAGATAGTGCAGCCTTTGCAACGGTAGTTGCATTTGCGTGTCAGGAGCCACTGTGCGTGGTAGGGATTGTTTGGGATGAGAGAACGTTTCATTAGACCCAAGAGTTTCCGTGAAGAGAGTCTCATCGTGTTTGTGAACCTCAAACGACCTGCTAGATTAACATCTAGAGCTTGTGGGCAGAGTTTTAAGTTTTACGTGCTTCAGCGAACTGTAGACCAAATCTTTGATACGGGTTTTCCACGTAGCATGAAGGAGACGTAGTCTGTTATCCATGTGCCAACAACCCTAAAAAACCCCAGTTTTCGGAACCGCCTTAAAGACTCATACACAACGAGGTCTCTGATGTATACGAATTTTCCAAGCTTTGACAGTCGATGTGCAAGCTCGTGGTCTTCTAGGCACGGCATATTTTCGTCAAACCCACCAACAGCAAGAAAACTTTTTTTCTTGACTACGAGGAATTCTCCTCGAGAGTGAGGCTTAAACCTAGAGCAAATCTGAATGAGTAGGTTGTAAAACCGGAAGAAGACTGTTTCGCTTAAGGTTGGATGTTTGGGCACTATGTGACATGTTGCACCAACAACCGTGGCATCTTTGAACGCCTTTAGAACCTTTTCAGCAAAATCTTTAGGAGGTTTCACATCGGCATCCAAAAACACTATAATATCTCCGTTCGCTTGTTGAACTCCATGATTTTTTGCCTTGGAAATCCCTCGTTCCTTTATTAAGTATACTTTATCTGTGAACTGCCTTGCGATTTCAACTGTGTTGTCTTGGCTTCCACCATCAACTATAACAATTTCAACGCTGGGCTTTATTTCCGCCACTCTAACCAAGACCTCTGTTAAATATCTTCCTTCTTGAAAAGTGGGAATAACCACGGAAATTCTTGGATTTTTCGCGTGCATGGATAGTCTTCACTGTCGTTTATTTCTAAACAAATCACATAAAGTTAACCAAAAAACGCTTGTGGGTTACTACTCTCAGAGGATTCTAATGACATAACTCTTCCTTCCTTCCCTTAAAAACGGAACAAAATTGAAGACGTTCACTCTGGAACAAAATTCTACATCGGTTTTAAAGCCTTTTTTCTCTAGGTATTGGGTGTGACTGCTTTGTTTAACGGCCGTCTCTAATGAATTTTGTACTTGTTTGAAACTCTGCAGAGCTGCCGTGACTGCGTCACTGAGTTCTACTCTTTCAGTTAGAAAACTTTCAGTAATCGCTCCAGCGGAAAGGAAGTCTTCTAAGGAGAATTGCCCCTCCTTCCCAGCGAGCACTAAAGAAATCCCAGTCCGCTCATTTTCGGCAATTCTGAGCGCTGCCTTAGCGACGGCTTTGGCGTTTAGAAACGATCCAATAAGCACCCACTTCCCCTTTTTGGATGAGGAAATGGCTTTGGTTCCGCTTGTTGTGGTTAATATTATCCCTCTTCCTCTGACTTTTTCAGAGGTGAATTCGAGGGGCGAATTTCCTAAATTGAACCCTTTTGGTTTTAATCCTTTGCGTTCGCCAGCAATTACGAATTCTGGATACCTCTTCCTTAGCCTCTGCGCTTCCTGAATAGTTTCTACAGGAATTATACAAGTGGCACCGTTTGCCAAAGCTGTAACAATTGTGGAGCAACATCTCAAGGCATCGATTATAACTATAACGTCTCCTCTCTCGACAGCTTTCATCGTATCTTTAGCAAAGAATTCTAAACTAACGAAGGGCTTCAAACCTTGCATACCCTGGACCTTGTGAATAACCATTAGACACGTATGTCATGCCTTTCTGAGATTTTCCACAGTTCCTCTTTTACTGGAATGGAAAGATCAAGCCTACTCCCATCACGACGTATAATGTGGCATCCCTTTTCTTTTTTAAGGGCTTCTCCAACAATCGATGCTTGAATACCCTTTCTTTGAAGTGCATCCACAATTTTTTCTGCCTTATTTGGATGACAAAAGATTATGAGGGCTCCTGAACTGATGGTTTTTAACGGGTCGATTTTTAAGGCTTTGCAGATTGCTTCGGTTTCTTTGTAGATGGGGATTTTTTCTTCGTGGACTATGATTCCGATGTTAGATGCCCAAGCTACTTCTTGTAAGGCTCCAGCGACTCCTCCCTCAGTGGCATCGTGCATCGCATGTATCCCTCCTATTTCCATGGCTGTTAAAGCATCTTCTATTACACTTGTCATTTTGATGAATTCTTTGGCTTTTTGAATCAGTTTTTTGTCAACTTTAAGATGTAGAAGTTTATCCACTTCAGTTGATAAAATGGCGGTTCCCTCGATTGCGGCTCCCTTTGTTAGGATGATGCGGTCACCAATTTCTGCTCCACTGGTTCTTACAAATCTTTCCTTTTCTGCTTCTCCGATGGCGGTTGCAATGATAATAGGTTTGTTAACGCTGGTTGTAACTTCGGTGTGCCCTCCTATTATCGTTACGTCAAGTTCTTTAGCAGCTTTATCCATTTGTTCTGTTATTTCTTTCAACTGTCCTGAGTCAAAATTTTGAGGCAAGAGCATAACATTTAGAACCCATCGAGGGCGAATCCCCCTAGCTGCAATGTCGTTTGTGCATATGTTAATGGCTAGCCATCCGATGTTTTCAACGGTGCCAGTTATCGGGTCAGAATGGACAACAAGAACTCGATCCTTAAAGTCAATTACTGCAGCATCCTCTCCTATCTTAGGACCAACAATAACGCGAGAATTAGGATTCCCAAGGCAACTAAAAACCAATTCTTCAAGTAAGTTCGGACTAAGCTTGCCAATCGAAAGTGAATGCTGAACCATTGTACCGCCCTCTTAAACTAACATTAACAATTAGTGTTTATAGCCTTAATCGGCTTGCTTGCTACTATTGTAGGAGATTTCCAGTGATGGGAAAGCATGTGAAACTGTCCGTACAATCGGCAAGGCTATTATCAACCCTATCACAGCTTGGCCAACGTTAAATGGGACTTCAACAAGAGCGTATATTTCCCATACCGGCATGAACAAGGGAAGTATATATGGGAGCAAAAGAGTTTCATAGAGATAGTACCCTAATATCATTTCTGTTCCTCCGCACAGAACGGAGACAACATGCCAACTTATGGGAGGTTTACGCCTTGTACCAAAGTAAACTAGAAGGACTCCTGTTAATATGGCCATAGTCGTCCAAAACAGCTGTTCTGCCGAGATGTTTGCAAAAATGCCAATGTAGTAGGTGGATCCTAAAATATAGATAAGACCTCCCAAACCAACGCCGATGGGCACGGCTAACAACTTCCATTTTGAAGTTAGTTCTACGGTTGCGTGGAATCTTTGCATGAGATAGCCGACAATCAGTCCTTCAATTGCCTTTATCGCAAAGGTTCCTGGAGCGTACCAAAGAGCACCAGTGATAATGTCGGCCAGTGAAGCTCCTAGTCCACCTGCTATTCCACCAACGACAGGTCCGAAAAGGAGAGCCGCAACATAAATCATAGAATCTCCTAGATTGAAGTACCCTTGCGTGGCTGGGATATCTATTTTCAAAACCAGTGTAGCCATGCAGACGATTCCTGTAAAAACACCGGCGGCACACAACTCTTTCAAGCCGATTTTCATTTTTTACCCCCAACAGTGTTGATTGAAGAAGAATAGTATAGTTACAACTTTACTAATAAACATTATGGAACCTTCAAAGTAGCACCTTCAACTCTTCCATTGCTTCTAAAACCCGTTTTCCTCGACTAGTGACTCTAAAGTATTTTCTTCCCTTTTCTTCATAAGCGACTATAAGCCCTCTCCCCGTGAGGTCATCCAGATGCTGATAAATAGCAGCCCGAGTCATGGTTTTTCCGAGTTTCTTCCACAGGTCATAGCCATAGGTATCCTTTTGGGTTAAGACCCGCAGAATCTTCTCTTTCGTGCTCAGCTCCAGCCCAACCACTGCAGTCTTTCGCTTTTTCGTCAGAGCCTGAAGCACGTCCGTCGCCTTTAACCCACTTCCTGTTACAAGACACACAACCTTATCCTCTGGTTTGATTACGCCTTGACCGGAGAGTTTTTTAAGTGCTGCCACTGTGGCTGAGCTTGCTGGTTCTGCGAAGATTCCCTCAAGCCTCGCAATTTCTTGTTCGGCGAGGAAGATTTCGGGGTCGGAAACCGATATGGCTGTGCCTTTGGATTCTTTAAGTGTCCTTAGCGCCCACACTCCATTCAATGGGTTAACCACAAATATTCCTAGAGCATGAGTGAATGGTTTTTGAGGGCTAGGAACAATCTTTGTTTCTTCCTTCAGATAGGCATTTACAACAGGTGCACATCCCTCGGCTTGTACCCCCACCATTTTTGGCAGTGTTTCTATTTTTCCCAATGCGTGCAGTTCCTTGAAGCCTTTCCATATAGAGTATATGGATCCGCCGCTCCCCATTGAAACAACGACCCAGTCAGGGACACCCGTTTGTTCGGCGACTTCAAAAGCAATGATTTTTTGGGCTTCGATCACCAAGGGGTTCAGTTCCGCCGAAGCTTGATACCAACCCGTTTCCTCTGCTATGGATTTTGCTCGCTCTATAGACTCGTCAACGATTTCTCCGTGCTCTTCAATCACTGCATTGTAAATCAACATTTGAGCCATCTTGCCTATATCAACCATTTTTGGAACTACTATGTGGCAAGCGATGTTGGATTTTGCACAATAGGCGGCTAGAGAGGCTCCAGTGTTGCCACTAGTTGCACAGATCACGGAGTCGTATTTTAGGTCAAGTGCGTTTGAAACCATCAACGATCCGCATCGGTCTCTAAAGGAGTTCGTGGGATTTCGAGTCTCATCCTTCAAATATACTCCTCTTAAACCGATTTTCTCTGCCAAACGCTCTGCTTTGTGTAGAGGCGTGCCTCCTTCTCCCATAGACACGACATTCGTGACTTCTGGAAGGAATGGCTTATACCTCCAGAAGGTGAAGGGACCAGAGATTTTTCTTGGCTTTAGTTGCTCAAAATCATAGGTATACTCGAGTAGTCCGCCACATCTTTCACATTCGTATTTTGGGGGATACGGTTTGAAGGTTGCTGAACATTGAGTGCATTGGAGAGTCGCCATTTAAGTGAACTCCAAAATATAAGTGAAGACTACTAACTTTTCTTTATCGGTTATTCAGCAAATGTTTTAAAGCGTCTTAAGGAGTTATAGGGCACAAAAATTGAGAAGGCAACCATATTGAATGTACGTGACTTAAAGCCGGGCATGGACCACATAAACATGAAAGTAAAGGTTTCGAATGTTTCAGAGTCTAGGCGAATTACTACAGGAACGGGTGTGGAACACGAAATAATGGAGTTAGAAGTGCAGGACGAAACTGGCTCAACAACTCTGGTTTTGTGGGATGACAAAATTGTTCCCGTGGAAGTTGGAGACACGTTAGAAATAAAGAATGGTTTTGTGACTTCTTTTAAGGGAGCTTGGAGAATAAACATAGGAAAATATGGCGACGTAATGAAGCCATAATCTGAATGTTCATTTAGCCTATTAGCCCTGACATCACACTAAAAATATGGACATAATTACCTAAGTTATTAAGCCGCCAGCAATTTATCCCAAAGCAGCCAGCATACCCTTCTCCCTAAAAAACTCTTTCCATATCTTCGGTGATCATACAATAACGAATAAACTTTAATTTCTACCTTAGTTTCAGAAAGTTTTATTACTTCTCGATGTAGTTACTTGTTCCTTGATAAGGTGAACGCCTTGGACTGGCATTAAGTCCGGTAGTAGATGCGACCAACTTTTTCCAGCGAATAGCCTTTAAACAACCCCACACAACTCAAGAACCCATGCGCTATGGAGGCAGATAACACATGCCAACAACTGATGATAAAAAAACCATTATTGACCCCTTCGGAACAACAATAATTGAAGACTACGACCGCCTCTACGAAGAGTTCGGAATCCAACCCTTCAGACCATTACTAAGCCAAGTGCCAAACCCAAGCATGTACATGAGACGCAACGTCGTCTTCGGTCACAGAGACCTCCAACCCGTCCTCGAAGCCATGAAAAACCACAAGGACTTCGCTGTTATGAGCGGAATCAAACCAACCGGCGAATTTCACCTCGGAACCCTGATGACCGCCCAAGAGGTCATCTACTTCCAGAGTCAAGGCGCCACGGCTTTCTACTGTATCGCAGACGTAGAAGCCTACGAAGACAACAGAATTCCATTCGAGAGAAGCCAGAAATACGCTGCAGGAAACATCGCTGACCTCTTGGCTTTGGGATTCAACCCGAAAAAGGGCTACATTTACCAGCAATCCAAGGAGAGGCGGGTCCAAGACTTGGCGATAATCTTTGGCAGAGGCGCAACGTTGGCTACCATGAAGGCAATCTATGGAGAACGCCACATGGGATACTACCTATCCGCACTAATCCAAGCAGGAGACATCCTGATGCCCCAACTAAAAGACTTTGACGGCCCCAAACCCACAGTCGTGCCCGTCGGAGTAGACCAAGACCCACATCTACGGCTCACCAGAGACCTCGCATCCAAGTTCCGCCGAAAATACAACTTCATCCTCCCATCATCCACAGTCCACAAAATCATGAAGGGATTAGACGGCTCGCCAAAGATGAGTAAACGCAACCCAACGAGCTACTTCACACTACATGAAGAGCCAGAATCAATCGCAAATAAAATCTCGAACGCATTCACGGGTGGGAAACCTACGGTTGCGGAACAACGAAAACTCGGTGGAAACCCCGACATCTGCCCCGTGTACGAACTGGACATGTACCAATTCGTAGAAGACGACCGCAAAGTCATCCGCGTTTACCAAGACTGCAAGAGCGGAAAACTCCTGTGCGGAGAACACAAAAACCAAACAATCGAAACCGTTCTGAAATTCATCAAGAACCACCAGCGGGAACGACGAAAATTCGTTGATAAGGCGAGGAAAATATTACAGGAGTCGGTGATGCAAGCCCACTGTTCTAATCTGTAGAATTAAATAGTCTTATTCCAAGCTATTAGTTGGGTAGGTGAACGTGGGAAAGTTAGGACTCCTTCCTCCAGTGATTATGATAATCGCAGTAGTCGCACCTCTGATGTTAAACGTCCATTTGTACGCAGTCAACGACCAACCAAACGACAAATACCCCAAATCAAAGCAAATGGAATTTCAAACAATCGAAAAAGGATATTTCTCAATGCACAATTCTCCTGCATATTACGTTATACAAACTGAAGATGAATGGGCAAACGTATGGAACCATCACGACATTTCCATCCCTCAACGTTCACCACCCGAAATAGATTTTTCGAAGTCCACAGTTATCGCCGTTTTCATGGGAGAATTTAACACAGGTGGATACGAAATAGAGATCAGAAACATATTCGATATGAATCACTTAGTTGTAGTTAAGATAGAGAAAACATACCCCGGCAAAGGATGCTGCGTAATCGAGGCGTTCACCCATCCATACCACATCGTCAAAACAGACAAAATAAGTAAAGAAATTACGTTTGACACTGTTGAAAGAATTGTTGAATGCCCATAAGACATTCGTTCTTAGGTGCACATGTTCACTGCTCTTTTATTGTTCTGTTCTCTGTTTTCTTACCGTTGCACCACAAAAGAAATAGGTTTTGAAAAAGTAGTGGTAACATGAGGGAGGTGAATCTGAAAATGGGAGAAATCGTGGAGGCTGATGCAAGGAAGAAAGGTGAGGAGTATTCGGGTTCTCCTGCTCCATTCGCGTTCTTCTTGGTGTTGTTTCTGGTGTTTCTAGCGTTGGCTCTTATCGTTTTCCCATCAATTGTATCTACTCTGTTCTTCGGTGTTGCGTTTGTTTCTGTGGCGTTTTTGCCAGCCAGCGTTGCGATTAACAAGGAATGGGAAGAGGCGATTATATTACGCTTTGGGAAGTTTCAGAGACTTGTAGGACCAGGTTTCTTCTTCAAGTGGCCACTCGCAGAGAATTTCCTCAAACAGGACAAGCGAATCATAACCTTAGATGTTTCACGGCAGGAGGTCATGACCAAGGATAACATCAGTGTGAGTGTTGACGCAGTGGTGTTCATGAAAGTGGTGAATACAAAGGACAGTCTTGTTAACATTCAGAACGTGTGGAACAGTGTGATGAAGTATGCACAGACGACAATGCGAGATGTTGTGGGGGATGTGGAGTTAGATGAGTTGTTGGCGCGACGAGATGAGATTGCGGGCAAAATCGAGAAGATTGTGGAGATGGAGACACAGGAATGGGGGGTGGACATTATTTCGGTGAAATTGCAGAATGTGGAGTTGCCTGAGGACATGAAGCGGGTGATCGCACGACAGGCTGAAGCTGAGCGAGAGAAACGAGCGGTTATCATCAAGAGTGAGGGTGAGTTGACTGCCGCTGGAAACTTGGAGAAGGCGGTGCAGAAGATGAGCAGTCGGGCGATGTATTTACGTACACTGTCGAGCCTAGAGGACATCAGTTATGACCCTAGTAACACGATTGTGTTTGCTCTTCCGATGGATGTGGTGAAGGGGGAGATTCTCGGATTGTCGGCTTTTGCTAAAGCAAGTGAGACGGAGAAGCCGAGGGAGGCGAGACCCAAAGTCAGCCGAACTAAAATGATTACATAAAATATAAATAACCTTTCTTCGCATCTTTCGTGTTGGTGAAGGGATGCCCTACCAATTTCCCTAAATACGCATCTGATTCTCCTTTTAACCAGTAAAGGGCATTATCAAGTCTTAAAATCTTTAAGGACTTCTTACCAAACTGCTAGAGCAAATCACAACGTCACTTTGTTCTAACCTTGGAGGAAAAACAATGACTGAACTAAGAAAAAACGAACAAAAAACCTTGTTAGCACTGCAGAAACTCGAAGGAAAAGGAAGTACAGAGAAAATAATTGAAGCCAGCGGTTTAGCTCATGCAGCAGTCATGCGAGCGGCTTTAACCCTTTCTGCTAAGAAGTTGGTACAGGTTCATGAACAGACGCAGACCATAATCGCATTGAATGAAGAAGGAAAATATCATGCTGAGAAGGGGTTGCCTGAACGTCGCTTAGTTAATGCCCTAATCAAACTTGGCGGTGAGGCTTCGGTCAAAGAAGTTTCTGAAAAATCAGGTTTAGAGAACAAGTTTTTAACAATAGCATTAGGATGGCTACACCGAAAAGAATGGGCATCAGCAAAAGAGGGTGAGCTTGTCCTTGATCCAAAATGGAAAACAAAGAAGCCTCCATTAGGAGCAGATGAGAAACTTCTTTCTCTTTTGCATCAAAAAGGTTCGCAAACTGTAGAAGACCTCGACAAAGAACTGAAAGAGACTGTTTCCGTTTTGAGTAGTAGAAATCTTGCGGAAATTAAGAAACAAACACTTAGAATGTTAGAACTAACTGAAACTGGCAGGCAACTAGTAAAACGAGGCATCAAACTAGTTGAAGAAGTCAGCCAATTGTCTCCAGAACTTATCGTAAGCGGAAAATGGCGCGAAGTTAAATTACGCAAATACAACATTGAAGTCCCAGTTGCAGAAGTTTGGCCTGGAAAAAAGCAACCATACATGAAGTTCCTAGATGATCTTACCGCGAAACTTGTTGCACTTGGCTTCAAAGAAATGACTGGTCCACTTGTGGAATTAATGTTCTTCAACTTTGACAG
>Ga0315314_1001374_pt1 | contig 22188 bp, 19 predicted proteins | sample TDP9_MG_FD_203631 | JGI IMG/M metagenome (GOLD analysis project Ga0315314, IMG submission 203631) | Freshwater sediment microbial communities from Lake Towuti, South Sulawesi, Indonesia - TDP9 | ecosystem: Environmental > Aquatic > Freshwater > Lake > Sediment | place: Indonesia: South Sulawesi... | reverse complement strand
ATCTGGCGGCAAACTCCACTTTCCATACTAGTTTGCCTTCGCCCTTAGTGTAATCGGATTCGCCTTTATGTCCGCAGCCCTCGAACCATTGTCCCTTTATCTCCATTCCGTCGCAGGAATAGAGAACGTTGTCTTCTTTGGGCAAATACTCAAGCGCTTTAGTGGTGTAAATGCGACCACAGTTGCCGCAGACAGCGAAATAAGGCAGAGCTTCCTCAAACTTTTCTTGGCCCACCATCTCCTTAATGATTTCGCCTACGCGCTTAGCGTTGGAAAGTATGGTTCTGATCTCGTTGTTGAGCAGACCACGTCGGTACACGTCAGTTGCCGACATAAAGGTGTACTTCACGCCGCATTTGTCAAACGTCTCGAGCAGAAGCTGGCTCGAGTGCTCGCCGAAGCTCTTGTGGCACTTGAAAGGGTCAGGGATAGAAGTCACTGGAAAACCCAAGAACTTCTTTAAAGATTGAGGAAATCCCGCTGGAACCTTTCTCAGCCCGTCCTTGTCGTCGCAGAATGCAATCAGCTCGGAACCAAAGCCCTGCGCCTGAAGCGCCACGGTCACAGCGTAGGATCTGACAGCGTCGCTCACGTTGCCGACGTGGGGAATGCCGGAGGCGCCGAAGCCCATTTCAGTGCGTATCAAATCAAGGTTTCTGCCCAGCTTGCGCTCTCGTTCTGCAACTTCTAACGCGGTTTTGTCGTACCATGTGCCGTGTCCAATAATTTTGGCTGTCATGTTTTTAGCATAGCCCATAACAAATGCTGGATGAGAGAATAAAAAACTTTCAACTTAAATAAGCAGTGGTCAACAAGAATAGCTTAGATTTGGTGAAAGGGGCTGTTAGAATGCGACGTATTAATCCCCGTGAAGCAAGGCGCATGATGCAACGCATGGGCATGAGCATGGGCGCTATGCCCGACGTTGAGCAAGTGATCTTCAAAACCAGCACTAAGGAAATCATTGTGGAAAACCCTGAGGTCGCTGTCATGGAAATGCAGGGACAGAAAATTTTCCAAGTTACGGGTGAAAAAATCGTTGAGAAAGCTGTGGAAAAAGCGGTTAAGATTCCGGAGGAGGATGTGCAACTCGTGGCAACACAAGCCAACGTAAGCCTGGAGCAAGCCCGAGCCGCCCTAGAGCAGACAAAAGGCGACCTAGCCCAAGCCATACTTCTTCTGAGCCAAACTAAATAGACGCCTAATCATTGCTTGGCAACTTCATAAAGCCCGAATAAGTTGCCATCTGGGTCTGCAATCGTAGCCATCGCGTTTTCGCCTTCCTTAGATTTTGGAACCACCACCTTGCCACCCAATTTTACAACTTTCTCCAAAGCTTGGTCAATGTCGCCAACCAAAACGTAAACAAGAACGCCTAGCGGCTTTCCTTCAGGAAACCGCCACATTCCACCGTTTGGCTTTTCGCCAGTGTCAATGAGCCAATAAGCATAATCCTTGTTTTGGTCTCCACTTATCTTCCAGTCAAAGAGGCTTCCGTAGAAACCTTTAGCCCGCTCTAAATCTCGAACTCGTATTTCAACCCAGTTGAATCTGTTGGGCATGATCACCTCCTCCTGCTTTCTTTTTTCTTCAAGCTCGTCTTTTTTCCATAATCGCACGTCTCGAGGAGGAAGCATTCGGAGCATTTAGGGTTCTGCGCTCGGCACGTGTATTTAGCCAGAAGCCAGAACAAGCCTCCTACTCTTTCGCCTTTGTCCCAAGGTATGAAGCTCTGAAGCGCGGCTTGAATCTTCTCGTATCCTGCATCTGGCTTTACCAAGCCGAGTCTCTTCGCAATTCGCTCCATATGCGTGTCAACAACGAAAACTTGGCTGTAGCCATGGCGATTCGCAAGTAAGACATCGGCTGTTTTCGGACCTATCCCAAGCAACTCCATGAATCTCTCTCTAGCCTCTTCCTTCGACAGCGCCAGAACTGAAGACACGTTGCCTCCAAACTTTTCTAGAACCACTTTCGACAATTCCTTAATTCGTTTGGCTTTGACGTTGTAGAGTCCGCCGCTTCTGATTGCTTCTCTTATGTCAGCTTCTTTCGCTTTCGCGAGCACCTGCGGCTCGACCTCAAATCTTGCAGACAATCCTCTATACGCGCGCACACAGTTCGCTTCACTTGTGTTTTGGGAAAGAACTGTTATGATGAGATTCTTGAACGGATCTTTCGAAACTTCTTCTGGGTACTAAACAGGCCACCATTTTGGTCCATACTTCTCCTCGAGTTTCGGAATCAACTTCGGATTAAGAGTCTTCACACGGAAACCTTCCGCGCTTCAGAACTGCTTAAGCACGTCTTGCTTTTCCATGACGTGTCCACAATAATGACACTTTAGACGCAGCGGCTCTGCCTTTTCAACATAGAATTTCGTCTGCACTGGTTCATTGCTGTTGGACACGCAGGCTGGGTTGTCACATTTGACGATTCCTCTGATGGTGTCAGGCAACTTCACCCGTTGCTTCTCAACTACCTTGTAAGCCTTAACGATGTTAATTGTGGCTTTAGGCGCCAACAACGCGATCTTGTCGACTTCGGAACCTGCTAAGAAGCGGCCTTCGATTTTCACCATATCTTTGTGTCCCATCGTCTTGCTTGGAACATTCATGGCTATTGTGATGATGCTAGCACGCCGCTCTGCTATGCCCAAAATCTTCGCAACGTCCAAAGCGTGTCCGCCTGTAATGTGATCGATAACCGTGCCGTCTTTAATCTTAGAAACCTTCAACGTCGGCTCTTCTTGAGACGTACTACCTCGACCTAGCTTTTCAGCCGTTATCATTTGTGATGTGTGTGGATAAAAAAGGTTATTTGCGTTGCGTTAGAGTTTGTTTGGGGTTTAGGCTTGGAGTTTAAAGGAAGAGATATAATCTCCATCAAAGATTTCTCTCGTAAAGAGATCGATTACATACTTGGCATTGTCTCAGCCATGGAACCCGTGGCCAAAAGCCGCTCAACCATGCTCCAAGGCAAGATTCTAGCCACCTTGTTTTATGAGCCCAGCACTCGGACCCGGCTTAGTTTTGAATCAGCCATGCACAGACTAGGTGGCACGGCAATCGGCTTTGCTGAGGCTGAGATAGCATCGGTGAGAAAGGGCGAAAACCTCGCGGACACCATGAGGGTTGTGGAAAACTACGCTGACATCATTGCCTTAAGGCATCCGCTGGAAGGCGCAGCACGTTTAGCAGCTGAATTTGCTGAAGTGCCTGTTATCAACGCTGGCTCAGGCGCTGAGGAGCATCCTACTCAAGCATTGCTTGACTTGTATACCATGAAGAAGGAATTGGGCAGAATAGACGGATTGAATATTGCTTTAACCGGCGATCTTCGTTTCGGGCGAACCGTGCATTCTCTGGCTTATGCGCTTTCAGTTTACGATGTTAAGCTCTATTTCATTTCTCCCGAGCTTTTGCGCATGCGCCGCGAAGTGCTTGACACCATAAGCGAACGCATCAAGGTCGTTGAGACAAGCAGTCTAGACGAAGCCCTGCCCAAGCTTGACGTGCTCTACGTGACACGTATTCAGAAGGAGAGATTTCCAGACGCAGCTGAATACACCAAAGTTAAAGGCTCTTACAAAATTGATGCTGCGACGCTTAAAAACGCTAAAAAGGACATGATTGTGTTGCATCCACTGCCACGAATTGACGAAATCAGTTCGGAAGTGGATTCCACAGTGCACGCACGTTACTTCCAACAGGTCTGGAACGGCATAGTTACGAGAATGGCTCTGTTAGCACTCATCCTTGGAGCAGCAAGCTAACAAAACAGTTGACGATGCTGGGCACATATGGGTCAACGCCTCAAAAACACCGCGGCTATCTTGCCAAGGCTCTACAAAGACCCTGTCATACACGTTGAGGAAATTTCGTTAATTGAAGAAGAGCACCTTTGGCGTAACGTCCAAGTTTACGTTGAAGATCCAAATTCAATGAAAGAGTTCTTAATGGTGCAATTCGATGAAAAGCGTAGAAGCCTCAGCGCCTATTTGGCAGCTCAGAACCCATCAACAATAGAGGAATTCGCGGGCGTCCTGAGGAAGAAGAGAGATTATCAAATCCATCTGCAGACGTCGGCACGGATGCGCCTCATCAAGAAGCGCGTGCCATGGTTAACTAGGGTCTACACTGCGCGTTATCATTGCGTTGACTCTTCAGGTTTTAAGCCAAACCGCAAACATGAGGCAGGAGCAGTTCGTTTGACTTCCCAAAACATCGTGAGGCTGGACCCCACAGCTTCTCCTCTGTACGTCAAGAGGTTAAAGACAGCGCCAGTTTACGGCTATATAGACGGAAGGGGGCAGCTGGTCGCAACATCGGGCGTTGGATACATCACCACGAAATCGTTCAGCGTCAGCTACACCGAAACCAAGCCAGATTATCGCGGTCGTGGAATAGCTCCATGCCTCACATCGCTTGCGTATGAACCCTTACTCGAAATGGGATTAATCGGGGTGTATGCAGCTAACGTTGCAAATCAGCCTTCCCTTGGAGTAGCTAAAGGCTTGGGCTTCAAACCATATAGGGACCTTAAATGCTTCCACAATTCCCCTCAAACGTGAGGAGGTGAGCGCTTTGATTGAGAAGATAGAGAATATCACTTTCCCGGTAAGGGATTTAAAGAAGGCGGTAGGCTTCTACGAAAAAGTGCTGGGTCTCAAGAAGAGGGACGAATGGTCCAATTATGCAGCCTTCAACATAGGAGATATGATGCCGGGATTGGACCCAGAGTCTAAAGGTGAGCTTGGCATCTTTCTGCGTGTAGCCGATGTTGATAAGGAATATAGAACTCTGAAGGAGAAGGGAGTGCAGTTTGTCTCGGAGCCAAAAGATCAGTACTGGGGAGGGCGCACAGCCACATTTAGAGACCCAGACGGTAACGAATTCATACTCGTTCCCATAAAGAATAGGTTTCACAATGTTTGCGCAAAGAAGATTAGCGACGTCTTTTGTAGAGGCGCTAAGGCGGACTCGTCCTATTTCGTGCGGGTGATTACACTATGACTCTGAACCTGTCGTGCAGTTCTCGCTTTTTTCCCTCATTCCAGCCGCTCACAGCTTGATAATAGCCTGTAACACGAGACCACCATTCCACACTGTCGGAGCCGCAGTTCGGACACAGCTTACTCATTAGAGGCGAAACCGCACCACAACTGTTGCATATCGTCAAGTCTTTAGTGTAGGCGTAATAGCCCACGTGTGTTTGAGTGGCAATGCGCTTTGTCAACTTATACAACGCTTCCGGGTCAGGATGGGCTTCACCTAGCCAAGCGTGAAACATGTTACCGCCGTTCAGAAGCGGAAAGAACTTCTGTTCAATCTCAATTCTGTTGAGCAAGCCGACGTTGACACCGACGTAGACGTGTGTGCCGTTATTGTAGTAGATGGGCACGTCTTTCTCGCCTTCGGTCAACATGTGCTCAGCCTTGCCCAAATCGCCCTTAGCGAGTTTCTGCGCATTTTCGTGATAAGCTGGGGTGAGTAGGTCAGCCACGGCGAAACGTTGAGCAGTTGACTCTGCAGGAGTACGCGCTAAAGCCAGTTTGCCGCCTGTTCTTGATTCCAGCTCTTTCTTGTACTTCTGCATCTCCAAAATGAGTTTGACCAAGATTTTGACGGCTTCAGGGTTCTCGTGAAGTTGGTAACCCGTGTGATACTGAGCCATCTCGTTGCCGCCCACCAATCCAATCGTGTTGACCAAACCCTCAAAGTCGATAGCGGGCTCGCCTTTCGTGCCCGTCCGGGGGTCGATGGGGCGCTGAGTGGCAAAAGGAATCCTGTTGCGCTTGCGTATAAGGTCCATCCATTTGCGCTTGATCTTGAAAATCTCAACAGACAGATCCATTAATCGACGGGCTTCCTCGAAAAGGGCTGCGTCATTGCCATTCGCTTTGTAAGCCATGCGTGGAAGATTAAGGCTCACAACCTGCCAGCTACCCATAGTGAAGTGTCTGCCGTTGACGAAGTTCATCTTGTCTTGAAAGTCGGGGCTGGTCTCAGGCGTTTCAACGAAGCAGTAGGCACAGCATTGGTAGCATGAAACCCCTTTGCCGTAGCCTCTGTACGGGGGTAGCAGGTTGTCGAAGTACGGTGTTCCAAACTTGGCTACGACTTTATGCACGTCCAGCCAGACCTCGTCGTACTCCGGCTTGAAAAACTCTGGGCTGAGGCTGTTCTCCAGCTTTGGGAAATTGAATGGCTTGCCCCTGAAATCGCCTTTCAGTGCTACTTCGTACAGGGCTTTGAACATCATGCGGACTTCGTCTTCAAACTCGCCGTAAGACTCCGGTCCAACTCTGCCATGCATAACTGCTGGCACCTTTCGCCAAAGCTCGGGCACTCCAGGTTGTACCTGAATGTTGCTGAAGACGAGTTGCCCGCCACGTGCCACGTATGCCTGCGTGTACTCGAAGAACATCATTTGCATCAATTGCTTAATGCGGTCATATCCGACTCCTCGCATGAACGGAGCTAAGAAAACTAGGAAATTGTAGAAGCCTTCGCCTCCTGCGAAATTGGTCTGCGCTGAGGCTAGTATTTTTGCTGTGTGCAGTATGGCAACTTCTGGATGCTTCGCCGGGCCTGCCACGCTGGTTCGAGTTCCCATTCCGTCAGGCATCAAGCCATAGTAGAAGAAATAGCGCAGATCCCAGTCTTGACAGAAAGGTCTGGTGCCGAAGTACTCCAAATCGTGAATGTGCAAATCACCCGACAAATGCGCGTCTGCGAGTCTGGGCGGCATGAGGAGCAAGTATTCTTCGCCTGAGACCCAATCGGCTTTGCGCTTATGCGAAGTTTCAGCGTTAGGTTGAAGATTGGCGTTTTCATTCGCCTTGAATCCTTGCCCTACGTCCATAAGATAGGCATCGAAGACAGGCGCGCCAACCCTTGTGAGAATGTTGCGATAAGCGGCATATTCAGGCTTGTCCTTAGACATGCCAAGCAGAACATTGTTGACTAGTTCTCTAACTAATGGTCCGCTGACAAACTTTAACCGCAGGTTCAAGATTTTGCGTTCCACATCAAATGCGATTGCTTCGGCTTCTTCTTGACTTATGGGTTGTATGTCAAGAAATTCTTTGGCGAGTTTTGTTTCAGTGAGAAGTTGCTTCACGATGGCTTCTCTGTTCCAAGGAACTATGAAACCGTCGCTGCCTCTGACTTTAGGCATAAGTTCCTGGTAAGGTTGAAGGACAAGCTCTCCGTCGCCGTCATCGTCTGCCATTACCGTTAGCCTCCAAGATCTCCTGCAGTCTGTTCACCGAAAGCGTGTTGCCCTCAAAGAACTCTGTCTCTCCGTATACCGAGTTGTCAACCTCAAGCACTGGTGCCGAGAGCACAACTATATCTCTCATGACCAGTTCAGCCATGACTTCCACGTTCTCAAGATTGCGCTCTTCAAAAGGTGTGTTAGCGGTTGTAAGCCACTCTTTCAGTACCGCGCATTTGTGGCAACCGTGAGAGCTGTAAACCACGATGCGTCTAGCTGCTAAAGAGCCAGAGGAGTTTGGAGCCAAAGCGTCTTGAGAAGCCAATAAGAACCCTCGCACAGAGGCAAAAGCAAACATAACTACCCAAGTTAGTCTTTAACCTTACATACACTTTCTTATGTAAAATTCAGAACCCCATTGACACAATTAACGAATCTCTTATACATGAAGTTGCCTAAATCTGGCATGGAGCTTTTTACTTAAATTTTTTGGAATAAATTGTTTAAAATTCTGTACTAGGGACTTCGGAAATTAACACAAGCAGTATTCATCTAGAGTATCTGCTGAGTGTTTGATCCATCTCAACTAACAGTTGCTGCGAATTTCGCAGACAATCTGCGGTAACTCCTCAGGGCGTTTGATGAGCCGCAGATTGGGCATTTGGCGGGCTGACCAGCCACAGCTTTTCTGCAGCGGGTGCAGTAGGTGAGAACGCGGTCAAAAGTGTACAGTCCGATTTTGCTTTCAGAGGACAGTTGTCTTGAGAGCGCCAGAAGTTTCTCAGGGTCAGGTTTCTCATCGTCAACAATGATTGGCGTCAGGTGTCCTCCTGGAGCTAGCTGCTGTATTCTCTCCTCAATCCGCAGTCGCCGATCTAAGTCGGTTTTGGCTTGACATGGAACTGCTGCCATGTCTGTGTAGAAAGGCTGCTCTTTGTTTCCGCTCACCTGAACCTTTGCCCAGCCGTAGTGTTCAATGTCCAGTTGAGCGAGTCGACGTGAAGCGCTCGCTGAAGGAATCATGGCGGTAACAGCACGGTTTTCCGGTTTTCTGCTGTTCTTCTTAACTGTGTCGTAAATGTGCTTGACTATTAGTTCAGCTGTCTCGGTTGGCTTTGCTTCCTTGATCAGCGACTCGCCGGTTAAGGATTTCACTGCTTCGTTCAAGCCCACAAACCCAACAGAACGTGTGAAGTTTTCGAAACGTGCGTATTGCTCGCCCTCAATTTTATGAGTCAAGAATGGAATCAGCTCTTCTCGGCTCCGCATCTTCATGGTCTGATATTTTATTTCAAGTGCTCGGTGTGCCATCTCAAGTTGCTCATCCAAGAGTTCGTAGAATTTCGAGATTTTCTGCTCGCATTCATAGGCAACCCTAGGAAGGTTCACTAGGACGCTGTCTATGCTGCCCGTCCTTAAAGTGTCCAGCTCCCAGTCTCCTTTCCAGTCGTTGGAAAAGCGGGTGCCTGTCGCCATGTATGAAGCACATATTTGCTCCTTCCGAGAAGCCAAATTAGCGAAATATGGCATTCCTGTTTCCGCTGCCAATCGATGAGCCAGAAATAACAGAGGCTCACTCTCCTTTTTACCCAGCACTTCCGCACGAAGTTTGACCATGACGCTGGGCTGAAAGACTGGCTTGTATCTGCTTTCATCCAAGATTGTTTCCAAAACCAAGGAAGCCAACAAGCGAACTTCGTCAGCATAATCCGCGTAAGAACCTGTTCTCCTGCCTTCAGAGCCAAACGCTTTCTCATCCTTCAGGAAATCGGGAACAGTGAGCTCTAAGCCAAGCGACAAGGGAAGGGCAGAATCCACTTCCGTTAACGTTTGATTAAGGTTGAGGATAAAGATTCGCAGGTCTTCTCTGATTCTATCACTTTCAGCTCCTCGGATGAAAGGCGCTAAGAAGACATTAAAGTAGTCAAGCAATTGCTCCCCGCAAACTTCATTAGCCGTAATTCTCAGGAGATTCGTTATCGTTGCCAGTGCTGCCTCTAGGTTTTTTGGCGGAGAGCTTGAAGCAATCGCTTGCTGAGGTCGATTCAACTGAAGTCCATATCTAATGAAGTGTCTAAGATCATGCGCAAACTCGCTCGGCTTGAGAATCCAGACTCCCAGGTTGTTAAGGTGAAGCGAACCTGAAAGATGAGCATCAGCTATGTCCCGCGGCAACACATTGAGAAGCGTGTATTCTTCAATAACAGAGTCGCCGGCAGACGTGTGAACTGCATTAACGCTTGAGGATGCGGCACCGGCAGACCGAATAAGTTCAGTCACATCATAAACTGGTAGTCCAAGCCTTGTCAGCTTGTGCCTGTATTCCTCCAAGCCTTTTTCAATGAGAATGGCGTTGACAAACTCTCGAATGAGAGGAGCCGTCAAGTATTTTGTTTTCACCTCTAGAAGTCTTGCTTCAGTTTCCCGGGCGATTTTCTGCGCCAAATCCTGTGGCACCTTGGCTTCTTTGACTAATGCTTGAGCTATTTTGTTGCGGTCAAACTCTTCCATGGCTAAGCGTGAGGTTCGAACCATCATTTTGCGACGTTTGAATGTTTTCTCCTCTATGGCTTCTGTGACTTCGACGAGCATTCGTCCAAGGTCAGTGAGCCTATACTTCTTCGTCTCAGTGTCTGGTTCAATCAGATCTGCTTTCATGAGGGACTTTAAGTGATAGGCAAACCTGCCAGCGTCTCTGCTGGGGTTCAAGTGCAGAACATTCATAATCTCAGTGTAAGACAATGGGCCTCTGTCAAGAAGCATACTCAGAACCTGAAGCCTTAACGATGAAGCAACAGCCTTCAGCACACGTGCTCCAAGGGGACGAGGCATGAGGCATGCACCTTCTTTTGAGCAACCACTAATTTGCAGCTGTCTAGAATTTATAGTTAAACATCGGGCTTAAGAATTGGCTTCGATGGGTTTCAAGTCAGTTTCTCGTTTAACGGTTTTGATTATTTCTCCCACCCTCATTACATTGTCTAAAAGTGCCGAAATTCGATAACGACTCTTAAACGTTCGCAGAATTTCTTCAAGCAACTTCCTAGGACGAAGGTAAAATCCCCTAAAGTATTCGTAAGTCAATTTCTGGATCCGTTGAAAAGGCACTGCATTGGGTGATATCTGCGAGACGTAAATTCCTTGCTCCCAGTATTTGTTTTCGTCTATGAAGCCTTTGCTCACCATGTCATTCCATAAATCTGTTCCTGGAAAAGCGCTTAAGATGTTTAATTGGGGAACATCTATGTCCAATTCATGCGCGAATTTGAGCGTGGTCTCTACTTCTTTCAGAGTCTCGTCGGGCGCACCCACGATGAATGAGCCCACTATGACGTCTATGCCTGCTCTCCGAGCCCAGTTCACCGCTTTTCTCGTCTGATCAGGCGTGATGCCTTTGTTATAGTAATTGAGAATACGTTGATTGGCGCTTTCCACACCAAAGTACAATAGGCGACAACCAGCCTTCGCCATGTCTCTGAACACATCATATCTACAGTTGTCCACGCGTGAATCGCAGAACCATTCGATGTCTAGTCTTTCTTTTCTTATTTCTCTGCATAATTTTTGAACTCGGCGTAAGTTTAAGGTGAAGTTGTCGTCAACGAACAGGAATTGCCTGAAGCCCTGGCTGTACAGCAACTGCAACTCCTTCATTATGCTTTCAACCGACCGTGGTCTCCACACGCTGCGGGCAAACTTGCGGCATCCACAGAACGCGCAGCGGAATGGGCAGCCTCGTGATGATATTATAGACGTGAATCTTCTTGTCGCCACTTTAACGCCGAAAATATTAGACGTGTAGTCGGCTTCTGTGAGATCTCGGCGTGGAATTGGCAGTGCCTCAATGTTACCCATTAATGGCGCGTCAGGAGTCGAAACCACCCGCTGGCTGTTCCTAAATGTTAAACCAGCAACCTCCACGAGACTCCTCTTCTTCTTCATGCACTCTGTAAGCCCAACAACAGCCTGTTCACCTTCACCGCGCACAACAACATCCACAAATGGATATTTGTTCAATATTCGTTCAGCGTTGAACGTGGCGTGATAGTTTCCAAAAACAATAAGCAGATCAGGATTTTCTTCCTTAACTTGCCGAGCCAGGTTCAACGCTTGTCTGTAGGAAGTAATCAGAACTGAGAAACCAAGAATGTCGGGATTCTCTTTCTTCACCCACTTCAAGACTTGTTCTGAAGACAGGCCTCTTGCCGCTTGATCTAGAACAGAGACTTCGGTTCCATTATTCATCAGAGCGCCCGCACAGTAAAGCACCCCTAAAGGCGGCCAAGGCGCCTCAATCTTGCCCTTCGTTTCCGGCGCCGGGCTGGGGCAGACAAAAGAGAATTTCACTGCAGGACACGCTCCACAATCATACAGCAATTAGTGAAATAAATCTTGCAGTGCTCTATTCAACGCAAGGCCCCCGAGACCGCACAACAACGTTCTCGCAATTGAATAAGCTTTCTATCATTGCCGCATAGTATCTCCAAACTGATTGCGGCTCAATGAGCCGCGCTGTGAACACGAAATGATAAACAATGAAGCGAACCGCTGAAAACACTTATCTCAAAGGCACCCTCTTCAAATAGAAACCAAGCGGGGCTGTCGGCTAGCTTGGTCTAGGCTATGAGCCTTATCAGAAGAGCTTTTTGTAGTTGCTTGTTGTTTGTCTTCTTTCTTAGTCTCTGTTTCACTAGACATCTTTCTTTTCTCCTTTTCTGGCACTGGCTGGGTTCTCTTAAAGAATATATAGGCTAGTATCCCTGCTGGTAGACATATCAAAAGTTATTCTCTGAGAATATTTCACAAACATTCTGTAGACTCCATGTAATCGTTTATCGAAGAGGACTCTACATGGTATTCTGTTAATCTTCTTACTCCTACAATTCTCTTGAAAGGATAAAAGATATAGAGTATACACACCCACACATACATTAACATTCAATCATCTACACCAACATTATAAAAGCAATTATGAAGAGAATTATCGACCACAATATACCAAAAATCAAGAGATTCTCTGCCATCCCCTTATCATCATCTTTTACACCAACATATGCTATTATTCCTCCGAGTATACCAAAGAAAAATGGAACAAGCCACCACAATGCAGAAGGTTTAAACTTTTTCTCAACAACAGAAAGTTCCATGCCACTTCGTAACTCACTTATGTTTTCTTCAATTTTCTTAACTGCGATTTTGTAGGATTCTTCACTGATTTTACTCTGGGAGAAGAGAACTGATAGTTCTTCAGTTTTCTTCTTCAACTGTTTAATCTCTTGTTCTTTTACAAGCTCTCTCACAAATTTCTCAACGTATGCATGGTTTCCTACTTCTTTCCAAAAATTAACAGGGGAACTTTTGCCTATAAGATTACGCCCAATATAAGACCGGCTTACTGAATCATAGGATGGGTACACAAGAGTCATTTCACGTTTATCTTCTTCGTTCCACAGTAACCATTTCGCTCCACACCATTGACACTGAGCGTAATATTTCCACACTTTACCAGAAAAATAATAACCTTTGTTGGACTTACATAATGGACATTTTGGAAAATTTTCACCCATCGCCTCTTCTCTGGCTTCAATAGACATAATACCTAGTTCCTGTTTTAATTGGCAGAATGGACATTTTTCAGAAGCTATGGGAATCTCTTTACCGCATTTAACACAGTTTTTAAGGAACGATTTAGGTGTTTCGCTCATTTTTCTACTCCTTTCTTTATTATTTCATTTCAACTTGCATTAATAATTTAGGGAAAAAACTTCTATAGAGGCGAAACTCGATTATTTGAGTGATAGGCATGTCTTGCCTGATAACTTTCAATGAACTTGATGAAGGTATTGAGAAATCTGTTGAAAATGCATCTAGATATTTGGCAGATGCTTTATTCCTATTTCAGCACAAGAAATACCAGTCATCAATTCTTTTTTCGATGTTCTCTTATGAAGAGTCAGGAAAGGCACTGTCATTGATGAACCACAAATTAGAGAAGAAAGAAATCACTAAGACGCAATGGATTAAGAAGTTCTGCAGTCATACAGTTAAGAACATCATTTCACGAAGAGCAATTTGGCAAGACGTGGGTTTCACTCCTGACCATTTAGATTTGGATAAAGTGCTAGCCAAATTTGACCAAGAATGGAAACAGGTATGGACCTATGTTGATTATGATTTTAGAAACCAGAAATGGACAACTCCTCTAACTCCAAAATCCTTTGGAATAAAGAATGCAGAATCATTCTGTGTTAATGCTATGTCTCATGCTAGAGAGGCTCTTGAATCTCTAATTAAAAGGCTTAACAACACTCGACAGTAGTGCCTCTGTTTATTGTTGCAGAAAGAAGTCTTTGAATGAATACGAACTGCACAGACATTAAAGACATCTCTGAAATCCTTCTATTCCCTGGGAATACCTCATGACCTTGCTCATGGGACTGTTCTACATGGCGAATGACAAGTACATATGTAGAGGATTTATTCTCTGGGAATAGACGGTAATTGTAAGCTCTTATTGGGAAATATTCCCTGGGAATAATTGGTAGATACTTAAGCTAGGAGTTGTCTCCTTCAATCCAACATGAAGAAGGATTCGAAGCTTAAGCTGGAGGTTCAGGAAGTGTTGGAACTTGAACCTTTGAAGGTTTCGTTCTTGATTTAAGTGTTTTCTTAGCGAAGTAGATTGTTGTTATTATAAAAGCTAATGCAGTTATTCCAAAACCATACATTAAGGTTTTCACATTGTTTAGTTCCGTCTGTGTCATTTGATAGCTTGATTGTAAGTTTGCATAGTCAGATTTTAGAGAGGTAAAGTTTGCTTGAAGCTCATCAAAATCAGACCTTAACTCGTTGTAGGCGCTTAGAAGAGTATCAAAAGCAGAAGTCTTACTCACATTCCATTGAGTTATGAGAGGGTGCCAGTCTACTCCATGATGAGGCAGAGAGGTATCGCCAATACTGTCACCACTTAAGTCTTGACCTACATAGTCACTCCAGTAGTTTCCCTCAGAACTGTTGTCCCAAGTATTTGCTGAATTAAAATTGGTTACTTTCCAGGGTGCTGTATTGTTTATGAAATTGTTATGATAGATTTTGTTACCGTTGGAATTTTCAATATGTGCCCAGCCTCCTCTGATGCCTCTCCACCCAATGTTACGGAAAGTGTTTTCATAAATGACATTGTTGTTGGAAGATTCCATTAAGAGGGCGTTTTCTGTGTTAGATGTGACAACATTTCTTATGGCAGAATTAGTAGTGTAGACAAGCAGTAAGGGAGCTGAGTTATTTGAGAGGTTGAGGTTTTTCACAACGATGTTTGTTGAGTTTACGAGACCTACATAACCAGCATCGGATGGAACCTGCTTGTTTTTCTCATTTACCCAATAGTAGATAAATTTCCTATTTACCGTATTTGAAGCAGCAATGTCATGGATATATCTGTCAAGGAAACCTTCTCCCCATACATGGAAGTTGAAAGCGTTCTCAGTCATATTATTATTTCTAAGTCTAGAGTATCGAGAATGGTCGAGGCTTATACCCCAGACATTGTTTACGATAAGATTTTCACTTAAAATGGCATAGTCCGAAAATGAATATACATGAATACCTATTTGATTGTTGCGAATAATGTTATCGCTAATCGTCACATTATCGGAATTAGAAACATCTATTCCCTTATTCAAATTCTCGAACCAAGGTTGCAGTATAACACCACTATTCTGTATGGTAAAGCCACGAATTGTGACATTATTTGATGCGATAGAAATTACTGTTTCACTGCCATTTCCATCAATTATCGTAGTAGGTTTGTTTTGTCCAACAAGTTTCAAAGCTTTGTTCACAATCACATGTTCGTAGTAAGCGCCTACATCAACCTGTATTGTGTGTCCATCTAAAGTCTCTGGGGCGTTTATTGCTTCTTGGATCGTTGCATAGGATAATACAGTATCAATGTTATGAACCGTCAAATTTGCTGAGGCTGTTTTTGTTTCCAACCTAGCAATGACGATGTTCGATAAGAAAACTAATGCTATTACTACTACAAACTTCGTCTTCATCCAAACCAAACCCCAAGGATTTTGCTACCTATAATTCATCTCATGGTGCATTAATAGCTTAAGGAGAAATCTTCTATGCATGTGTGAGAGAATATGCCTATGAAAGAGGAGGCTATTCACAGGGAATAATGTAACTATGTTATGCCTGTCCAAAACCCTTTTATTTAGGTAAGGTATAGGTGTATTTGTCACATAAATAAGCCCATATGAGGGCTAGAATTGAAATTAGAAGATAATCTGGAATCAATTAGAAGAATAGAGATAGAAGAAACTAAGAAAATATCTCTGGAGCATAATTCTGTCTCTTCTTGTAATTTCCAGATTAAAGAAATAGCGACTATCTCTTGTTTATCTGACTCCAGATTTCTAGAAGAGAGAGAAGAAATAGATAGAAGTCTTGCTCCAGTAGAGATTTCGTTCTTCTATTCTCGACTTAATTCATTAATCTTGTTCCGAGTCTAATAGTCTCCAAATCTCCAGAAATAGAGAAAGAAAGTGAGAAGAGCTAGATTAAATAAATTACAGAAAACAACGACAACCAGCTCTCAAGCAAAGTGATTGAGAGCTTTAGTTTTCAAGAGTCATTATTCCCAGAGAATTCTCTCTTCCTCGCTTTCCTCTATCAAAAACAAAGGAGTGTGATTTAGTTGAGTAGTGAGAATAGTTTGAGGGAGAATTATGCCTAATGGGTATTATTCTCTCCCATGTGAAAGATTGAAATATACTAAGAAAGTAGGAGAGCTTCTGCCGAAAATTCTTGGAAAAATATTCGCCGAGCTGGGCTTTGATGCCGGAGTCAACTCTCAGCAGGAGAATGGAGTGGATTTGGAAATTTACAAGGACAACAATTTAGTGTTAGTGGTAGAGGTTTTGAACTGGAGCATTTGGAGTAGACTGAATACCAAAAGAAAGAATAAGATTACAGAAAACTTGAGCAAGTTTCGATGCAATAAGTGGTTGATTTACACTGTACCACTTTCAGGTATCTCTACTTTAATAGAGAATGGGATAGAACTTGTCCGCATTGGATAATCAAGTACTTCCTCAAGATTTCTACGATTTCTTTCTGGAGAGAAGAAATTCTGGACTTAGAAAACCATATTCCTTAGAGATTAAAGAGGACATCAAACAGACAGTTTTAAGATTCTTGCAGCTACGTAACATGATTTGAACAACCAAATAGGCAATAATTGCTTGTAACATACATTAATACAACCAGAACAATAGAGATCTAGTCAAAAGAACCTTGTTTTGAGTCTTTCTAGATTCTAATCTCAATTAGAACTGGAAGTGGTTTGAGATGTACGATGATTACTATAGATGTCCAAACTGTACACGATTTGAAACATGCGACAAAGCAAATAAAGTTAACGAAATTCATAAGGAATTGAAAGAAGTAATGGAGAAAATTTCGAATTTTAAGAAAGAGAAGAAACAGTCCTATCAAGCAAAGTTATTTCAGACCGAAGAAGACAAACAGAATCGGAAACGATACATGGAACTCACAAGGCAATTTCATGAAGCCAAAGAGAAATGTGAAGCATGTTCAAGGCGTAGAAGATGGCTGAATGAACATCCTCATGAATGGTTGAGAAACGATTCGGATCATGAGGAGCATCCTTCCCTATTCAATGACTGGTAACGAACCTTTGTGTCATTCCCGGAGAATACCTACATAGCAACCAGAACAGCTTTTGAGCCTTACCTCGTTTCCACTTTGAATTTTACCCACATGCATAGACTCTAACATGGTTTTTAGCCTTAGAATGGACTGTATAATATACCCTAGATTGTTTCTTGACCTGAGAATACTATCTTAACTGCACTTTAGGACATTGTCTTTTGGAATAAGGAACATAAAGAAGAAAAGAGGGACGTTAGAGACTTTGCTATTTTCTCTTTCTGAAGAGCATTATGTTGTCGAACGTTGTCACGAACTCGAATCCTTGTTCTATCAGTTTTGATGCTTCATCTATGTTCTTTGCCACTGCACTAGTGTAGTCCTCGCTGAAGTGGGTTAAGCCCTTAGCCAAGTGGACATATATCAAAGTATTATCGAGTTTTCTATGTCCTAACAGATATTTCACAAAGAAGATGTCTCTGGTCTTCAGGTATGTTGTAGTTGCAAACCAATGTCTAAGGTCATAAAACCTTATGCTCAACAATTCTGGGTCTTTCAGTTTACTGTAAGCTTTCTGCCTGTAGTATCTCCAGCAGGACTTTATCTTCCTGACACTGGCAAACAGCCTTTGATCTATGCTCGTTGCTTTCCTTCTAACCATGTAATCTCTAAGCAATTCAACAGTTTGTGTCTTCAGTTGTATTGTTCTCTGCAAACCCAGTTTGCTGGTTGGAACAGTCAACTGCCCGTGTTCCAGATCAAAGCTCTTCAGAGTCAACTTGCTTATTTCATCAGGTCTAAGACCATACTTGCTTAAGCTGAACACCGTTGCATAAACCCAATGACAACAGCTAATGATGTTGTCTATTCTTTCCTCGGTAGGAATCCTGATTACGAAAGGCTGAACAGCTAACAGCTTAGGCTTCTGAAACTCAATACCATTGGCTTTGCAGAGAAGACTATAGGCTTGAAACAGCTTGTTCTTGTAGTTGTTAGACACATCCATACTGTAAACAAACCTTTCAACCTCTAGGGGACTCTCAAAGCCACATTCCTCTTTGGCAATCCTCATCAACCTATAATTGATTGCTCTCTGATTCACCTTAGATAGATGCTGAATCTTGGGAAGAGTTTTAAGAGTCAATGCTAGATTCTGTTTGAACTGAGAGGATGCTAGACTAGTGTTTTGGGGCTGTCGGCTAGCTTGGTCTAGGCTATGAGCCTCGGGCGCTCGTGACGGGGGTTCAAATCCTCCCAGCCCCACCAACAGCTAACATTGTTCACTGGTAAGCATCCAAGCAATGTTTGAAGTCGATGTGATATGGATTATGTATGAGTTAGTTTTGGTATTGTCGAGCCAGGGAAAGTTTGAACGAGAGATCTTGGTTTCATGAACTGGTTGGAATTGTCATAGAAAATATTAAGTGCTGTTGTATGGTTTAGTTATCAATTGTTCTAAAGAGAGGGAGAATTATGAATTGGAAATGCGCTTGTGCCGTGCTGATTCTGCTTACCGCTCTTTTCCCTGAAGCAAGAACAATGCTGGTTAACGTTGAAGTTCAGCAAGGTCCCAGAGGTCCCAGAGCTCCAGCATGTAATCTTGTTTTCCACACGGGTGTGGACAGTCTCTATGCGTCGTTAAAAGCGGGTGAAATCGATGTCATGTCCTGGCCGTTGACTGCAGCCCAGTATAGTGATGCTGTTGCAGACCCCGACATTTTGTTGGCGCCAACTAATAGATCGGATGTTCATGCGTTTAGCTTTAACAACAATTATACTATCGCAGCGTATCCGGGAGTGAAGAACCCTCTGACGGTTACGGATTTCAGAAAGGCCTTGGCGCACCTAGTTGACAAGACTTATATACTGAACTTTATTGCTGAGGGATTCGGAGATATAATAGATGTGCCAATTCCATCGACATCAAGTTTCTGGTGGAATGCATCTATTACCGGTTTCAACTATCCATACCCATTCGATATGGCTCAGGCTGCAGTTGAGCTTGATGCGCTCGGTTTCACCGACACTGATGATGTTGACACATACCGCAACTACCCCGCTGATTGGCCGGGAAGACCTGGAAGGCCCAATGTTGATCCGTTTCTGTTCTATGCCTGTAGCGAGGACTGGATTCTTCTGGCGGCTGGCCGACACCTGAGAGACAATCTGCAATCTGTGGGTTTCCAAGTGGATTGGAGACCTGAGCCCTCTTCACTCAGCAACGGTCCTGTCATGATCAACCGAAACTACCACATATACACTGCTTGGTGGGAAGCTGAAAGATTTCCAACATACTTGTATGATTGGTTCCACAGCAGCAGATGGTTCCCATATGGATCAAACTTTCTCACAGGGTTGCCTGGATATCCATCTCTTGATCTGGTGCTTGAGCAATTAAGGTATGCGCCTAGCCCAACGCTAGCTGTTACAGCCGCTCAAGAGGCTCAAGGCTTGATCATCGAGGAATATGCCATCCTTGTGCCATTCATGAGCTACAAAGGCTTCTACGCCTATAGAAACTTGTTAGGAGTTGCCAACATGGAAGCCTCTGGCCCCGAAAACGTTTACACTTGGATGAACGCTTATCGGTTAGACAATTCTGCACTGCCAATCAGAATGGGAATAAAGCAGCCCCCCGTCAGCCTCAATCCGATCTACTCAAGCTGGGACTGGGACCTGTCAACAATGTCGCTGTTTATGGCAGACCCTCTATCAGTTGCTCCATATGAGATATATGAGGTAGATCAGCCTTGGCTCGCTAAAGACTGGGATTTCCAGCTTAACGGATGGAAAGAGGATGACATAAATAGATCGAAATCAACATGGTGGCTCCCCAATGATGCCAGCTGGATCCAGCCTATAACTGGCAGTGTTATCGAACCTTTCACTACAAGCTTCTATGAATTCAACGCTTGGTACTACTATCAAACACCTGACTCTTGGGCTCACCTCGCATACAAGGACTTGGACCACATCCGGGTCATAGGTCCATACGAAGTTGAGCTATACTGGAATGCTAAAAGCATCTGGATGCAATACAACGGATTTGGTAGATTTCTATACACGCCAGCGGGAGCATCAACAGGCGGGTATAAATCAGCTCCACTGGCAACTTTACAAACTAATATTTTCGCAGGCCCCCTAGCTGCAGGCACCGCCCTTCCTTTGCTCTGGCGAACGGTAGGCGCACCAGTACAGATTGTCTCAATCACACTTGACGGTCTAACTCTAACCCCATATACAGACTATGACATGATTGAAGGCCACATAACTATTCTCGTGACCATTCCTGCAGAATCATCTATAACAGTCACCTATTGGGCAAGAGGCGACGCTGAGGGATTCTTCCCGGGAGGAAGAAGCGACTGGAACAACCTTCTAATCGGACCCGGTCCATGGTATTTGACCGAAATCCAACCGGGCGCAGGCGGCTGGGCAACCTATAAGGCGAACAGAAACTTCTTCTTGGAAACTCCACCACTGGGCGAAATCGATTGGTACCACTTCTACGACGACCCAGAAGCTCCAAAGCCACGTAGTGGATATTGGCTGGTCGACATAAACGATGTGACATCAGCATACTACGCCTATCAGTCCACTGGCCATGCCATACCAAGCCCAAACTGGATACCTGGAGCAGACCTCAAGGCTGGACCAATACCTCCACTACCCGGCGACAGAGCGGGCAGAATCGATGTATATGACCTTAGCTCAGTGCAAGGACAATACGGAGTGAAGTTCTGGATTCAAACATCAGATCCACCTCCTGTAATGCTACCAACAAGCCAAGCCCTGGAGCCTACATCAAAACCATTAAGCTACAACACGGCTTTTCCAACAGACAAGCCCTTAGTCTACGTGTATCCTCAGCTTGTCCACGGAGCCCAAAATGAACTAGTTGCAGTTGGTGTGCAAATTCATAACCTTACCGACACATACCTACAGGACTCTTGGATACCTTGGATGCGACGCCCACTAGGGAATCTCTACGGCTTTGACATCATGTTCTCGTGGGATCCAACCATTCTGGAATACGTTACCCACGAAGTAACCATTCCAATTGAATACTACCCTGAAGGCGTACTTCATGATCCAGCAACAGGGATTGAAGATAACGTGAATCCAGTTGGTGGAACATTCAAGATTTCCTATAGTTCGATGTATCCCGCAGATAGGTTCAACAATCCCGGCCAGTCCAACACAGTTTTTAACATGACGTTTAAGGTGAAAACTGAGGGAGCCTCATTACTGACATTGAACCTAATCAAGCTTTCAGCAGTGTCCATTCCACCCCGACGAGGAAAAAACATCCTTCACTACAAATGGGACGGACTTTTCACAATACCCGGCGATGCAAACGGCGACAGGAAAGTTGACAATTCCGACTTGCTTGACCTTGTTCAAGCCTACGGATCTGAACCGTCTAAGCCCAACTGGAACCCCAACTGCGACTTCAATCGAGACCGGATAATCGACGCAAAAGACCTCTCCGCTCTAGGCAGAAACTACGGAAAAACCGTTTAACTCCCACTTTTTTGCTAAAGAAACGCTGAATCAGGAAATCCTAGTGATAGGCTTCAGTTTACTGTTATTGTTTATTCGCGACCCGGTTCTAACCCGGGCAGCCTTACCCCTCAGTGGCAGCGCTGCTCTGCGTGTCGGTGACACCAAGGCATACTTCATCATCAGCGCACACTGCATCAATAGAAGAAGGCGCTAAACAATTATCTCCTTCTTCTTTTAAAATTTCTCTTCCCCCAGAGCCGCTCAACATACGCAAACTTCACGCATGCCAACATTAAACGTCACGCATAACAACATTGAAAGTGCCATTAAAACACGAGCCAACAGAGCCAGAAACATCAACCCAACAGCAAACAGCGGCTCATCCGCAAACAGAAAACCCTAACTTTCACCCCAAAAAAATTTTTCAGCACTCATACTAATAGAAGTCCAAATCCAAAAATCATTCAGGAATATAGAAAGTCACTTGACCAAGTCAGAATTCTTAACCCCCTGACATAATTGGCACAACGACGACCTCGTCTCCATCACACAGACGCCTTGAATTGTCGTCCACGCTTACACCGTTCAGAAACACCGCGAACGCGTAATAATCACGCGGATAAATAGACTCAACGCGCCTAATAATCTCAGACACACTATCCGCGGTGACAGTGCTCTCTTGAGCAATCTCAGCTCTCTCAGGGAAACCCACGATTTTCAGTTTTATCTCTGCCACATCTATTCAGCTACGTAGATTTCTCGCAGTTTTCTAGCTCCATGCGC
>Ga0315314_1001373_pt1 | contig 22206 bp, 23 predicted proteins | sample TDP9_MG_FD_203631 | JGI IMG/M metagenome (GOLD analysis project Ga0315314, IMG submission 203631) | Freshwater sediment microbial communities from Lake Towuti, South Sulawesi, Indonesia - TDP9 | ecosystem: Environmental > Aquatic > Freshwater > Lake > Sediment | place: Indonesia: South Sulawesi... | reverse complement strand
CAAAGAGGGTTTATGACCACGTTATCTGCAATAACGTAGAATACTAATCAAAGCTATGCGCAAAGGATTCGCTTATCTTTATTTAGCAAGGTGACCACTGTAGAGAGCAATTGCTCCAGCTTAGCCCTGAGAGGTTAATGTTTTATCCTTCAGGGCTAAATTAAATATGGAGACCTGTTCATGGACAAATTTGTCGTTGTCTCCGCCAAGATACCCGAGGAAGTTTATAAGGAGCTTGTTCTCCGCGTTCCCGAGGGAGAAAGAAGCGACTTTATCCGCAACGCTATAGCGGAAAAATTGCAGACAGTCCCAAGACCCGATAAGATTTTCGAGCTGGAGAAGAAAATGGATCTGTTGGAGGGAAGCCTCTCCGAGATCAGAAAATACCTAGCTGAGCTTGAGATCCTGACCTATGAAAGGGGGAAGGTGAACCCCCACGCGTTCTGTATAGACGACATCGACCACAAGATCGTGGACTATCTCCTCCATTACGGGGGAGCCACCACAACAGAGGTGGCTAACTTCGTCAAAACCAACCGATGGCTCGTGTTAAACAGGCTCAGAAGGATTCAGAAGCTCTCTAAAAAGCAGCTCGGCAAGCCTGTTATCGAATACTGCTCTGTGGAGAAATCTGGAAAAAGAAGAGCTTGGTGGATGAACGAACAATTCGTCGAACCATAGCGCCTGCAATTCATTGTGGACTTCTGTTGAAAACGCAGTAAAACATGTTGAACACCGATCAAAATCAGCATCGTTCCTCCTATGGAAAATTGTTTTAAGCAATCCCCTGCCAATAACTAGCTAGTGGTGAGGAGAATGTCTGAGTATCCAGTAAAGGCCTATCTTCTAGCCATCGTGAGACGAGGAACCGAACATAACGTTGCCGAGAAAATTCGCAGGATCGACGGCGTCATGGATGTCCTCATCACATACGGTTTATGGGACATCGTCGTACGCATCGAAACGGAAAGTTTGGCGAAACTCGACAAAATCATCACTCAAACGCGTAAGATACCGGAGATCCAGCAGACCAGCACGCTCGTCGGCGCCTAGCAAACAGCTAAAACAACGAATTGAATATATGGAAGATTACTACCGTTTCTTGTTCAAATTAAAAGACTTGTAGTCCACGTCTATGTTGAGCCTTGCGGAAAGCGGGCCCGTAGCCCAGTCCGGATTAAGGCGCCGAACCGTCCAATTAAGGCAGTGCGCAAGCCTCCGGAGGAACCGGAGAGAGCCGGAGATCCTGGGTTCGAATCCCAGCGGGCCCGCCACCCATGAAGTGAATTTATGCTCCTCCATTCTCTTCTTTTTTTAACTTGTCGAGGCACCTATGTTCCACCATAGACTAATGGCAATTTTATATTACGTGATGAAGCAATGGCTTTCATACTGCGTAACAAAATGAGCATTGAGGTCAAACTCTCTTAGTTTGTGAGGGTGAACGATAGCGCAGTGCTAACTTCAACTTTATGTCTAGGAGGCGAAATCTACCATTAATATGACTAAGTCCTTTTCAGGCACCCCTGTTATATCTAGCTTGCTTACATCCATGTTATAGAACTTTCTAATTTTCTCGGGGATAACAACCTTTATGGTGGTTCCAGTTTTATCCCATCTCACCTTTTCTTTTAAGATAGCCCTCTTTTCCCAATCTTCGACGGTGTGGCTTGCCATTCCTATAGAAACCGAGGTGAGGGCGTATAGGTGGATGACATCGCTACTGGGATAGAAGACATCCTCTGGTATCTCTAAGACCTTAGCCTCTTCAGCGGCTTGGCTCCACATGAACCTTGTAGACGAGGAAACGCCACCCATAATCATGCACCCACAGGCTTACCTTAACTAGCTTCCTATCCGTTCTCCTTAAAGTCTCTATAATAAACTCTTCCTCATTAACATATCTCCTCCTTTCCTTGGGCATGTCCAAGATGATTTGCCTAATCCATACCTCATTGATAAATCTGTGTCTCTGGAGGCTACGCTGCGCTGTCCGGGTTGTCTGAACAACTTTCGGCATCTCAACCATGCCGTCAATCACCACATCAAGAGGCTTTTGAGTTCTTCCAGGTAAACGGATGCCCTAAAGGTTAATATCACTTTTTCCCTGTTTTCCAGGGCACACTCCTTATAGGCAAATTTCCAGTCTAAGACTGGAACTCCAAGGTAGGGTCGTTCGAATCCCACCTACGACATAAATTAATGGTTAATAATTCCCTAAGATTCTGGTAAGTTAAAACGAATCCATATTGAATAAAAATTTGGGTTCAAGTCCCAGCGGGCCCGCCAGAATTCCATGCTCGTAAGAATCCATTAGGCGAAATCAGCAGCCATCTAAGATTCATGCTGGTGTTCTTGAACTCCTAACCAGTTTGAATGTTTCCATCGACGCTGTTATCGCTGAGAAGGTGGTCGAACCGTAATGAAAAGATGGATTTTTCGGGGATTTTTCTATAAAAGTGTTTTCCTCTTTGCATTTAGAATTTTTTCAGACTGGAAAGATTTATATGTACTACCATTAAAATGTACTACGGGGAAAAATCATGGAGAATGAAGTGGTAGTGACTAGAAAAGGTCAGACGACGATCCCCGCTAAGCTTCGCATGAAATACAAGATTGAAGAGGGAACTAGACTTGAGGTCATCGACACAGAAGAGGGCATTCTTATTAGACCGAAAAAATCAACGATCGATCTTGCTGGTTCAGGAGCGAAGTATGCGACACCTGAGGAAATGAAGAAGCTTTTAGATGAGCTCAGGGAAGAAGATGTCTAAAGCTCTTTTCGATACCAGATTTTTCATTGAACACTACTATTCTGAAAACGAGGAGGTCCTTCGAAAGACCAAGGAAGAAATGAGAAAAACTAAGGAAAGGTACATCTCGGTCATCGTAATCCATGAAGTTTACCAACTCGCGCTTGAGCGAGAGGGCCGTGAAACTGCAATCTTGAGAACAAACTTACTGGAGAAGGACTTCAGAACAGTGAATGTAGGCTCAGAAATTGCAAAAAGTTCAGCTGAGTTGAGGCATAAATATAAGACATCAATGGCTGATAGCGTAATAGCCGCCACAAGTCTATTCTTGAATGCAATATGCGTTTCAGACGATGCCCACCTTAAAACAATCAAAGAAATAAGAACGAAGTGGATCTGAAAAACGCCGAGAATTTAAACCCTAATTTCCAAATTACAAAACAAGAATGGTAGTCTGGTAAAGATTCGAACTCTCATTGGCTTTTATAGCGTATGCGAGATTCAAGAATTTAAACCGAGATTTGAATCTAAGCGTGCTCGCCACTTTTAGGTGCGTATATGTCTGTTTTTACAAAGCCTTTTTTATGTCGAGGAAGGTTTCTTCTGTAAACACGATGACTAATCGTTCATGCTTCGCGGAATGAGGCTACAGTTCGTCTCCGTGTTCCCCGAATCTTCTCAGGAAGACCGCTATTTCCTGCGTGATGATTTCGATGAGCTTCTCGCCTTTCTCTCGGGTTGCAAGCCTGGGGTCACCTCTGCTGACGCCGCTCGTGGTGTACTCGTTTTCGATCTTGGCGAAGAAAGGCTCATAGCGGGGAAACACCAACTCATCGGATTTCGTTATTCGATCCCTCCTCACAAGTTCTGGTTGAATAACGTAGCTGAGGGACGTTTCGAATTCGCAGGCGTGGCCGGGATACCTGGGGTAGGTGTCCAGGATTTCTCTAGCTTTTTGGCCGTCTAGGAGCTCCCAGTACGAGAGGGAGGCTGCCGTTAAGCCGAGTTCATCGTAGATCTTCCTCGCAGCCAACTTTATCGCTGCTTGGTTTCCTCCATGCCCGTTTATGACCGCGACCTTGTTTAACCCGTGATGTTTCACGCTCCAAGCGATGTCGAAGATCGTGTTTATGAAGGTTTCCGGTCGGAGGGTCAGTGATCCGGGGAACTTCATGTGGTGCCTCGAAATGCCGACGGAAACGGGTGCTGTGACGAGGGCGATGGGGTAGACCATCTGTGCAGCCTTCTTGCATATGTAAAGGCAGAAAGCTATGTCTGACTGGAGGGGCAGATGAGGACCATGCTGCTCGGTGCTGCCGGTGGGTATGACGGCAACTTGAACCTTGGGCAGTACATCTCTTATCTCTATCCAGGTCATCTCAGGTATGAAAACCCCTTCCACCAACAAACCTCACCACGTTTGAATACCCAGAGGTTGAAGACGCTTTTACAATTTTCGTCTAGCATTTCCTGTTTCTTTCGATTTTGGACTTACGCATACCGTATAGGCAGGTGACCCATGAAGCCAGGAACAGGGTTTAGGGATACTGTTAACTTATTGGACATGAAAATAATTTTTATATCCCTAAAGCCTTTACCCATTTGGTTAAAATGACAGATCAACTAGAAGCATATACTGATGAAGAACTCGAAGAAAAAATCAAGGGATATGAATCCGAACTTAGAAAGAGAAAATGGAATTTCGCAGATTTGAAATCACGCCTGTCAAAAACTGAAATTAAATCGTATCAGAATGCTATAATAGAAATGGAAAATCAATTGAAAAAATTATACGAAGAGAAAAAACGTAGAAAAGATAAAGGCACTCATTCTTAAGAAGGTGACGGAAAAAACGATAAGGACAGAAGACACCAAATTGATGTTCATGGTGCAGAGAAACAATCAGAAAAGTACTTCATTAAACCACACACTTTCTTTTTCACCTCCCTTTAAGCTGTTAAAAATTCTCAACTGAAAAATCGCAAAACCCATGCCATGTCCAATAAGTTAACAGCATCGGGTTTAGGCATTCTTCTTAAGCCTAAAAGTCAGACGAGGGGCTGAGATAGGTTCATGAAGGTTTTCACATACCGGAGGAAGGGGGTGAGACGGGGCTTATTTGGGCAAAGCCTAAAGCTTAAAAGCTTGTGAAAGCCTAAAGCTTAAAAGCTTGTGGTCGGAGAACGTGCCGTGGCAAGGATTGAGGTAATAGACTTTGTAAAGGGTGTGGCAGTCACTGCGATCATGGTTTTTCACTGCTATGAGGCGATCTTTGCGTGGCCGGGACACGACATATTTAGCTTTTTGGCGTGGCCAGGAGGACTCCTTTCGGCATACGCACTTAACTTTAAGTCTTGGGAGCTAACTGTAAGGAGCCTTCTGAAGCTAACTGGGCTCGGCTACCAAGGTCTATTTGCCTTCGTGGTTCTGTCCGGTTTTCTCCAGATGTGGACCTACGGAGATAAAAAAATGAAAATCTACGAGTACTATTTCAAGAGGTTTTTGCGCCTGTATCTGCTGTATTGGTTGGTTATTGTCGGAATCATAGCGCTCAATATGGTCTTATATGGAGATCCCGGCGCGACCTGGGAGCAAATATTATGGGTCTTCGTAGGCTGGGCTCCCTTGCTCTTTTTTAACCCCTCCTTCTGGTTTATGATCCTCATAGTCCAACTTTATCTCTTCTTTCCCCTTCTACGTGGCCTTCTCAGTCGTGTAGGGGAAATAGATTTCCTGATAGGGATGTGGGTGGTGTCTGTTGCGTTTCTCTCCCTTTTTAAATATGAGTTCCCCTGGGCCGGCTTCTTCTTCGGCTGTTGGATTTTTGAGTTCTCGCTGGGGATGGTTTTGGCGAATCATTATTCCAGAGTTGACTCGATACTCGGAGTCAAAACCATAATTCCGTTGCTTCTCGCCTACCTTTCGGGTTTCTATCTGAGCAGCTTTGCTGTAACCTGGCCTTTTGGGAGACCCCTCTGCGGCACGGCGTTGACCCTACTCCTTTGGTCAATTTATAACACGGTAAAGGAAATAAGAATACTTAGGATCTTAAAGGGAGCGTTTGTGTTTATAGGCTTTAGCTCTTTCGCGATGTATCTGATCAATCAACCGTTCATACAGGAATACTTTTGTTTCGTAACAGGCCTCCCGAGAGGAAGGCTGAGTGGCTTGATTTTTGAGAATCAAAATATTGGAAGCGACGTGAATTTTCTCGTCCTTCCCATTAGCAGATATCTGCTAATAGTGCTGAGCTATTCTATAGTGATAGTCTTTCTGTCATTTATGCTTACCAAGGTCGACACTTACCTAAGTAGACGATTATCTTCATGGCGACTGAAAATCAGATAACGTGGGCTTCGCACGTGAACTTGCTGTAGCCATTGAAGACGGAACGAATGCTTCTCGTGAGGTGTAAGAGTGGGCTGAAGCCTCAGACTTTACCAAGCAGTTGAGTTCCATGCTTGCTTTATCGAAGCAGGTAGATGTAGTATGGTCCTTATGTTCGTCGAAGGCATGGACGAGTAAGACGGTTTAAGCCTCAGGGCAAGGACTCAGAGAGTTGGAAGGGCTACCTTAAGAAGCCTCTCATCGACGTAGGCTGAACACAGGATCGAGAATCTCGTCCGGGATCGGCTGGTGTTGCTCGGCGGTTGCCGGTTATTCAGCCCATGGTTACGAGTAAGCTTCTTAGGAAGTCATCCCAGTGGTATGCTTGCGAGAAAGCAAGGCTGTCGTACTGAGTTGTGTACAGTCTTTTTGGGAAGAATATGGCGACGCCATTGGAGTCTGGGTGGCCCTGAGCATGCCATTCGGCTAGAACCACTACGCTTACATAGTTCATGACTTCGGTGGCTGCGCTTTGGATGTTTGCTTCTTGAACGTTGTTTTTGACGTTGTAGGCGAAGTCGTATATGTCTATAAAGTTGAAGTCCTTGCGAAAGCCGAGGGAGTTGCCATACTCTTCTGAAGCTTTTCTGGAACTCCTTATCTCCGTCTCGTAGAGCGGCACTCCGCTTTCCAGCAGGCTGGCGAGCTTGTCGACAGCTTCGAAGAGGCCGACGAGCTGAGATACGTCTACGGCGCTGAGGGTGGCGGATGGGTCGCTTTCAGCGTAGAACTGTGCGTATTCTTCGACGCATACCTGGGCCAGCTGGTAGGCGTCCATCGTGTAGGCGGTCACGAGTCCATTGAGTATCGTGTTGTATGGAAAACCGTATGCTGGCACCGTCTCCTCTGAGGCAACGACCACCGTGGCATAGCCCACCAGCTGGTATTCAACCTCGACCATGCTCATCAGACAGGCGTCGAACGCGAGCACGTCGAGGGTGATCCCTGTTTCCGCTTTCACCCGATATAGCGCCAGGCTCAGTTCATCCATGTCCAATTTATCCTCGGAGGTGTCGTCCCAGCACACGCCCCAGAAGCCGCCGCCGTGATCCCACAGCACAAGGCAGTATCTCTGTGCTGGGTAGTTGACTATCGCCCACTCCGTGAAGGCGACGAGCGTAGTGAGATCCCCCATGTTCACCTCGCCTAGGCTCTGAACTAGTTCTGAACCGATGGTTTTTGTGTTGTAGTCTTTAACAACGTGGTATCTCCTAGCCTCCGTCCAATCCCCGTTTGTGTCATCGTACCCAGGGATTCGGTCGATCTGCACAACCACATCGACGTTGATCGTGGAGCCGACCTCTTCCATCTCGTTGAGGTCCATGATGGCGTATTGTTCCAGGTTGTTGTCGCCGTCGATGTAGACCATGAAAGTCCAGCTCTTCGCAGGGCTGCTCTGGACGCTGGGTACTGTAAACCTTAACGTGAGAGCCATAGTCGTTACGACCAAGAGTGATAACGCTTTCATCTTCATGTTAATCATGGACCATTCCTTTTTCATCGTCTACTTATAATTCTTTCGCGTGTACGCCCATTTTAGGGATGCCACCGTACGGATGGGCTTCTGGAGTGCCTAGATCAAAAAACTTAGCGATGTGCCCTCGGTTGATGACCTATAATTTAGTGGTCTCTTCGTTCAAGCCAGCGGCTTAAGCTTTGGCAGAACGTTTAATATCCCGCTTCTGTCAATACGTCTTAGTTCGGTTATGTGGGCCCGTAGTCTAGCCAGGATTAGGACACTGGCCTGCGGAGCCGGAGATCCTGGGTTCGAATCCCAGCGGGCCCGCCACTTTCGATCAAAGACTTATCAGAAGTATTAGTGCATTTATCCATTCCGTAAGGTTTATCAGGCATGGAGTGTAAAGCTAGTAAAGTGTGTAAAGATGAGTTATGCAAAAATAAGCTCAAAATATCAAATAACCATTCCGAAAGATGTTAGAGAGGCGCTCGGCCTAGAGGCAGGCGACAAACTTTATGTTGGGCGTGAGGGCGGCAAGCTCGTGCTTCGTCCTCTCCCCAAGGTTAAGGATCCAACGGAGAAGCTTTATGGAAGCGTGAGAGACGACAGAGACGCCGTTGAAGCCGTTCGGGAGTTCAGGGAAGCTGGTGGCAGAGCTTGACCTATTACGTCGACACGAACGTATGGATTTACGCCATGATTGCCCATCCAAAATACGGAGAGAAGTGCAGAGAAATCTTGAAGAAGATCGAGGAAGAGAGACTGAAGGCATCCATTTCCACTCAAGTTCTGGGAGAGGTTGCTGGAGTCTTATACAGCAAGTATAAGGTGAAAGACGCAACATCCCAACTCAACGCGGTGCTCTCTTACCCAATCGACATCTACATCATTCACCCAGACGTAATCAGAGTAGCAGCCGAGTACGCCCGAGACTACAACATCACACCCTACGACGGAATCCACATCGCTCTCGCAGTCGAACATAACGTTAGAGACGTAATTTCGGCAGATAAAGAACTCGACAAGGTCGAGTTAATCAGGAGAGTAGACCCAACAGAATTTAATTATGAGTGACACGCGCGCCTTCCCATGAGACTGCCAAAACACAAAACAATACCCATCTAGACCAACAGAACCCAGAGATGCCTGAAAAGGAAACCACAAAGATCGTTAATTAGGTAGGAGGTACCGCTATCGGAAGATAAAGTCGGCGGAGCGTTGGTCAGGTGAATGGTATGTTGATTGCAGAGAAACTAGCCGCTAGGGTCTCCCCCCACTAGAGAGCAATCTTTTCCATTCACCGCCTTTCCACGTCATGGAGAAGCAACGTGTATACCCCGCTAGAAACGTTGCACATCATTAACGTTATTTAGTAGGTTCATGGTGAAGTATTCTCTGGGGGGGAAAAACCGTGAAGATCTCGAAGAGTCAGTTGGCTAAGATGATCGATCACACGTTGCTGAAGCCCACGGCGACGAGGGGCGACATCGAGAGGCTCTGCAGGGAGGGAATGAAATACGGCTTCAAGAGCGTCGTCGTAAACCCCACGCATGTGCCACTGGTCGCACAGCTGTTGAAGGGGAGCGACGTCAAGGTTTGTTCGGTTGCGAGTTTCCCGTTCGGAACAACCTTTCCAGAGGTGAAGGCCTTCGAGGCTGAAAAAGCGGTGGAAAACGGGGCGCACGAGGTTGACATGGTCATAAACCTAAGCGCGTTGAAGTCGGGAGACCATGAACTCGTGAGGAAGGACATCCAGGGCGTGGTCAACGTGAAGCGTTCCCGTGGCGACCTAGTCGTGAAGGTGATAATCGAGACCGGATACCTCACCGACGAGGAGAAGGTGACGGCTTGCAGACTGGCCGAGGAAGCCGGTGCAGACTTCGTCAAGACCTCTACGGGACTCGTGGACGGAGCCACCGTTGAAGACGTCCGATTGATACGGAAGACAGTGGGCAGGGACATGGGAGTAAAAGCTTCTGGTGGCATAAGAAGCCTAAAGCAGGCGTTGGCGATGATAGAGGCGGGAGCCAACAGGATCGGAACGAGCTCTGGGGTCGCCATAATCGAGGAGCTTTCAAAATAGCATGCAGGTCTTGGGGCTTAGCTGAATTTCCCCCCATTAGACGCATAGAAGAGGGGAAGAGGAGCAATGTTGGATAAACTTGCCGAATGCTTGGATAGAGCAACCGCTGACCACGTTGAAACGCGTCATCATCGAAGGGAAGGATTTTACATCTCCGTCAGGGACGGGAAGATGGATGCGCTTCAAAGCGGGATAGCCGAGGGAGTATGCGTCAGAGCCCTGGTCGACGGCAGCTGGGGCTTCTCCTCGACGGTGAAACTGAACAAGCAAGACATCGTGAGGGCGCTGCAGGACGCTGCTTCGTTGGCAAAGGCGTCTAAGCCGAAAAAGAGGCGTGGAGTAGACCTCGCAGAGGTCAGACCTTACATAGATGGCTATGAAACCCCGCTGAAAATCGACCCACGAAAGGTCGGCAAAGAAGAGCTCATAAGCACAGTCGTGGAAACCGATAGGCTCGTGAGGGGGTTCTCCGAAGCCATAGCTTCAGACAGCGTCAGCCTAGCCGTGGTTGACGACGACATCTCGTTCCTGAGCTCTGAAGGAGCCTGCATCACCCAGAGGGTTGTGCGATGCTACGGCAATGTGACGGCTGTCGCCCGAGAAGCTGGAAACATAGCTTCGGCAATAGAAGGCATCGGGGGTCAGTCGGGGCTCGAGGTCTTAGAGGAGACGCCGCTGTCGGAGGCAGCCAAGACCGCCGCAGAGAGGGCGAGCAGGCTCGTTTCGGCTAAGGCTGCGCCCGGAGGGACCTTTCCCGTGGTTCTGGAAAACAAGATAGTTGGGTTGTTGGCTCACGAGGCGATCGGGCACTGTGCAGAGGCTGACATGGTTTACGGCGGAAGCTTTCTGTCGGGCAAGGTCGGTGAGAGGGTGGCTTCTAGCCTCGTCACGCTTGTGGACGACGGAACGTATCCAACTGGGTTTGGAACCACGAAGTACGACGACGAGGGAACCCCCACCGAGCGAACGGTGATCATCCGGGAGGGAGTGTGCAAGGGCTTCCTGCACTCCAGAGAGACCGCGCACGACTTCGGAGCTTCTCCGACGGGAAACGCTAGGGCGTGGAACTTCGAGTTCGACCCCATAATCCGCATGAGAAACACCTACATCGAGCCTCGCGACTACTCGGTGGAGGAACTAGCGGAGGGGATAAGGGAAGGATACTTCCTAAGAGGAGGGCTCGGAGGACAAGCGGACTTCACAGGCGAATTCATGTTCGGAACCCAGGAAGCGATAAGGATCAAGAACGGGAGGCTGGCCGAGTCCTACAGGGGAATCGCCATAAGCGGCAACGCCTTCGACGTGCTAAGCAAAACCGACGCGATAGGCAAAGACTTCTTGATGGAAAGGGGGCTATGCGGCAAAGAACAGGTCAACTTCGTGGGTATAGGAGGACCAAGCCTCAGGGCTCAAGCATTGTTGGGAGGACGCTGAGAAAACGGATCTGCAGAGCTTCGCCGAACTGGCTGTTAGAGAATGCGAAAAACTCGGGGCAGACGAAGCAGAAGCCTTCACACAACACACAAGAACGGTGGAGGTTGTCTTGGAGCGGAGCGAGGTTCAAAACGAACGCGCCAAAACCCAACACGGAATCGGAGTTCGAGCCATTAAAGGAAAGGGACTTGGGTTCTCCTTTTCATCGATCTTGAAGAAACGGAGCATTCTCAGAACGTGTAGAGACGCCTTCAGCATGGCGAGGGCATCTATGCCCAACCCGGATTGGGTTTCCCTCCCGGAGCCGACAAGTTTTCCCAAGGTTTCGGGAACCTTCGACGATGGGGTTGCCGGCTTGCAAGCCGACGTCGTTTTAAGATTCGCGTTGCAGGCTTACGACGCGGTGAAGCGGTACGATGAACGGGTGTCCATCGATGAGGGGAAGTTCTCTGTAAACGTTGATAACATAGCCATTTCAAACACTTTGGGAATCGGTGCAACGGAGAAAAGCACCTTCCTGAGTGGTTACCTCATGTGTATAGCTAAAGAAGCCGGAGAAGCGTCGAGCTTCGCCTTCGAATACGACCTCTCAAGGTCTATGAGCTTCTACCCTGAAAAAATAGGTGAAGAAGCGGCTAGGAAGGCTCTAAGCTCTCTCCGACCGAGGAAGTCCGAACCCTTTTCAGGCCAGGTTATTCTCGAGCAAGATCCTGCTGCTAGAATACTTTTTTACCCCGTCTTTTACAGCGTTAACGCCGATAACGTGCAGAGGGCACGAAGCCTATGGAGAGACAGGGTTGGGGAGCAGGTGGCAGCGACCTCTCTGAGCATAGTCGACGATGGTGTGCTCCCTTCCGGCGTCGGGTCGTCGAGTTTCGACGATGAAGGCGTTTCTAGGCAGAAGACCACGGTTATGCTCAAGGGTGTTTTAAAGGGATACATCTACGACTCCTTTACGGCCAACAAAGAGAAAAGGAGATCTACCGGAAACGCTGGCAGAGGAGGCTACTCCTCACTTCCGTCGGTGGCTGCCTCCAATTTTGTGGTTGAACCAAAAGGTAAGAAGCTGGACGAACTGGTTTCACAGGTTGACAGGGGAATCATCGTGGGGAGGTTCAGCGGAACCGTGCGCCCAGACAGCGGCGAGTTTTCAGGGGTTGCGAAACAGGCGCACTACGTTGAGAAGGGCGAGATCAAGTACCCCCTCAAAGAAACTATGGTCTCAGGCAACGCCTTCGAGGCGCTGAAGAACGTAGTGGACATAGGAAGCGAAAGCCGCCCCACCTTCTCAGGAGTCTACACGCCACCAGTCTTGATAGACAAGGTCAACATAGTCTCGGCGGCGTAACCCGAGCAGGCTTACCTACATTCTTTTGGGAACCTCTATCCCAACGAGCCCCAGAGCGTTTCCGATCACGACCCTAACGGCGTCAACCAGCGCAAGCCTTGCGTCGCTCAGCTCCTGCGGTTCTGCGCGTATCACTGGCAAAGCCGTGTAGAATGCATTAAACTTGTCCGCCAAAGCGTTGGCGAAATCCGTTATGGTGTTGGGTTTAAGGCTCTCAGCGGCGTCTATGAAAACCTCGGGGAAGCGAGCCAGCATCATGATCAATTCTCGTTCTATGGGCTCCTTCAGCAGGGAGTAGTCGGGCTTTTCGGGTTCTCTGGAAGCCTTCCTCAGGATGCTGCACGCCCTCACGTGGGAGTACTGGGCGTAAGGGGCGCTGTTCTTCTCGAAGTCCAAAACCCGGTCCCATGTGAAGATCACGGGTTTGGATGGGTCCACTTCCACGAGGGCGTATTTCACCGCTCCAACGCCCACGATCTCAGAGATTCGACGCTTTTCCTTCTCCGATAGGTGTGGGGACCTCTTCGAAACCTCCCCGTAAGCTCTCTGCACAGCCTCGTCTATCACGTCGTCTAGGGTGATGTAGCGGCCTCTACGGCTCGACATCCTGTAGCCGGGAAGCCTCACGAGGTCGTACGCGAAATGGGTCAGGCTCTTGGCGTGATCCGTGTGTCCTAGGGCGTATAAAGCCAGCTTCAACTGTAGCTGCGATAGCTTCTGCTCCATGCCAACAACGTTGATCACCCTTTCGGCTCTTCCAAACTTCCAAAGGCTATAGGAAATGTCTCGTGTGGTGTAAAGGGTTGTTCCATCGGCTCTCACAAGCGTGAGGGACGGAACCTCATAGTCTTCCCCTAAGCCCAGTGCTTTCTTTAGACCGAGGTCTCGAGCCACTCTCTCAGCATTGAACTCTGAAACTTGACCGGCATGAAAGACGTAGGGCGTCTTCTCTAGTTCGCTAAGAACCCTTGATACGTCGCTGCTCCATACGAAGTCGCTCTCCCAATCCCAAGAGTCGAAGGAAACGCCGACTCTGCTGAGGGTTTCACTGAAACCCTTGAGGCAGAGCTGGGAGACTTCTCTAACTAACCGCTTAGCCCGTTCTTCTCCGACCTCATAATTCCTGTTCCATCTGCTTATCTCGGTTTCAGGGTCCTCGTCCTCGTCGATTCTGCTGAGAAGTTTGTTGAAGAGGTCGGGGTGTTCCTCCTTAAGTTCGACGGCGATCGCCGTCCAGTCGTCCATTTCCCGTCGCAGCTTGGACGCCTCTTCGATCCTTTGAAGTTTTTCAGCTTGGTCGATCTCTCTCTTGAGTCGGCGAATCTCCACGATGCAGCTCGTAACAGTGTATACTGTGCCTATGAAGCGATCCGGCTTGCCTTCAGGCTTGGGTCTACCGAGCTTCTCGTACCCGTAAGCTATCACAGCCGTCTGACGGCCCACGTCATCGATGTAGTAGTGTCGAAAAACCGTGTGGCCTCGGGCCTTCAAGATGCGGGCAAGGGCATCGCCCAGCATCGGGTTTCTCGCTTGTCCGATGTGAATGGGGTGAATCGGGTTAACGCTGGTGTGCTCCACGATGACCTTTGTCGGATTATCGGTTTTCACGTATCCGTACTCAGGTGTCCTCGCCGATTCAATGCTCATGCGAGAGAACTCTGCAAAGTTTACATGGAAGTTAACGTAGCCTTCGCCTCCCGCTTTAACGCTTTTGATCAACGGTTTTTGGAGGACGTCGATGGCTGCAACTATTTGATCGGCGATTTCCCGGGGCCTTTTTGCGACCTGCTTCGCGATTTCGAAGGAAATCGAAGATGCCAGTTCGCCGAACTCGGGGCTGGGGGGAGCCTCAAACCTTATTGGAGGTACAGAAATCGTGGGGAATAGGGTGGTTAAGGCATCCTTCAGAGCGGTCTCACACACACTTCGGAAATCTGCATAGGGGTTTATGGAAACCATTTGAGGCTCACCTTTGGCGGGCCCGCTAGGATTAACCCAAATCTTTATTCCATAGGGATTCATATAAGTTCGGATCCTCTACAGATTTCCAAATCTTATGCGTGAATTTATACTATTGTATTTTTGCACATCATAGGTTTTCGTCCGTAAAAACTACATTAATCCTTCTTTAAGGTCGAAGTTACCACCACACTTGGAACAAGAATGTTTGCCAATAACGGCCGACGTTTATAATCAATGTTAATGTACATTTTATTGTTTACCATTATTTCACTAGCTAGCAATAAGAATTTATGTTATGGCCCTAAACTTATAATCTTTATTAGTTGTTTGGTTAAAACTATTTAGGAATCTTAAAATGTTTGGTCTTTTGGTGAAGGTGGAGGAAAATAACTTAAAAAGACAAATGGACAAGCAAGTCAAAATCTTCCCTATCTACGGTAGACCTCCGAAGTTTCTTCCAGCTAATAATACAATAGTGCTCTTCTATGTACCTAGGAAGGGAATTAAGGCATTTGCGGTTTATACTGGAAGCAAGTGGCTTGATCCACAAAATAGGGTTGAGTTGGATAAGTATAGAACCTACGAAGATAAGAAGGAATGGGACAATTGGGTTACGGAGGGAAAAGGCAAAGTCAGAGGTGTTATCTTCTATAACGATCTCAAGCCCGCAAATGTTCCCTGGAATAGAGTGAGTTACATCATACGATTTTATGGCCCAGATCTGCAACAAGCATATTTACCGCTCGACGAAGAAATCATGGGCGAACTAATCACTCACTTGTAGGTTGCTTTTTTGAAGCATATTGTTCTAAAATGTTGAATTAGAAAATGACAAGAGGCTGTTAGGGCCTGAGATATCCCAATTATTGAACAGCTTTCTCTCTGAATATACACTTTTGTATTTGTTCCCATCATCTGCGAAGATCATTACTCCTATTCCTTTTTCTTCTTGCACCACTTTTAGAGCAGCGTACATTACGGCGCCTGAAGAAGGACCAACGAACAAATCCTCCTTTAGAACTAGTCTTTTCACCATTTCGAATGCGTCCTCATCAGAAACCTCCACCCATTCGTCGACCAGATCTATTCCTTTTTCTTTAGCCTTCTTTATCCCTTCTTCCAAAACTTTCGGTTTGCTCGAAACTTTGAAATTTCTCAACCCTTGAAGCCTATGTCTTTCATCTTTTGCGCTCACAGCAATAACTTTAACATGGGGCTTTCTTTGTTTCAAGTATAGGCCAACGCCTGTGAGTGTTCCTCCTGTGCCTACGCCAGTAAAGAAATGTGTTATTTTTCCTTTGGTTTGACGCCAGATTTCTGGTCCGGTAGAATTATAATGGGCCAAAAAATTTGCTTCGTTTTCATACTGATTTGGCATAAAATACTTGTCTGGGCTTCCCTTCACAATAGCTGTTGCCAACGCTATAGACTGGTCTGTTCCTGGGCCCACTCTCGGGCACAAGTCGTCTGAGGTCTCGAGGACCTCGGCGCTATACGAGCGAAGGATTTGTTTTGTTTCATCACTCACTGTTTCTGGAATAACAACATCGACCTTGTAGCCCATGTATTTGGCCATTCCTGCAAGGGCGATTCCGGTGTTCCCCGAAGTAGGCTCGATAATTATTGTGTTGTTTTTTCTGATTTTCCCTTCTTCCTCAGCATTTTTTAGCATCCAATAGGCTGCTCTGTCCTTGACAGAACCGAAGGGATTATGGTACTCGAGCTTTGCGAAAAGTTTGATGTTACTGCTGTTGAGATTTTTTATTGAGACGAGTGGGGTGTTACCAATATTTAATTTACCTGCTTGGAGGGCAAAGTCACTAGTCATGCGACTCGCCTCTCTCCGTGTTGCAGGTCGCATATGAAACTGCTTTTTCTCAGCGCAATGCATAGTTCGCAGAATTTTGACATGGCGTTTGTGAATGAGAACCTTTGGGTTGCTATGCCCTCAGCAACTTTTCTAATGGAGGGCACGGACTCCAATTGTTTCGTGGTTCTGGCGCCTCTTTTGGAATCGAGGTAATAACTCACCGCAGCCTGGGTTATTCCCAAGCGTTCAGCCACAACCATCTGTGAGAGGTGATGATTCTCCGCCAGTTCTCGGGCTACCAACGAGCGGAAGGCAGGCAACACGTAACGCACAACAAGTTCGCATGGCGGTCGCATTCAGATTGCCCCGTAAAATTTATAACGCTGTTATAACTTATAAACTATTCTTTTTTATAGTCAAAATTTCATGTTAGTTTGTTGGTGGTTGTTTCCCACGTTTTTTGAGGATGTTATTGTACACGTTTAGAGCAGTTTTTTATCTTTCACCTTTTTATGAATATGCGGCCTCTGTTAAAGAGGCTGATTTCGATGTCTCCGCCGTATTTGAAAACGATTACGAAGGATGTTCTCACTAACACTTTAATGATGTTTCAGTTTTTCGTAAATTTCACTTAGACTCGCATCGATTGGTTGGAATGGATTAACGTTCACGGTGTTACATCCACACAATACCACAACTCTCTCTGCCTCTTTAATCGGTTAGCTGTAGGTTTTGGCACTGCAAACTGGACAGTCTGGTCCGCACACCATCAATTTGACCTTCCGGGAGTTGCTTATTTCAGACATCAGTTTGATGGTTTCCATGGCTTAAACGACCTCGATTATTACCCTAGTGGCGCTTGGCCGTTAGATAATGAGCGGTTTGATTGTTAGAAATCTTGTGACCGTGCGCGTGAGCGCGGCAAACACATGCGCAGACCTTCAAAAAGAAATAGGACACGCCCGAAACTACGTTCGCACAGAAGTCTCTGACTCAAAGAAATAGCAACATGTGTATTAAGTGTTGACGAAAGACTTATATAACGGCGTTATGGAATTATAACAGCGTTATAACCGGGGGGCAGAGTATGGCAATAGATTGGTCATCGTTGTGGAAAAAGGAAGATTGGTGGGCGGTTTGGCTAGGCTTCTTCGTTTTAGCGTTAGCCTCATTACGCATCGTTTCATGGCTACCCAAAATAGGCAAATGGACGGTTAATCCAAACATAGCTTTTCCAATTGGTGACATACCACACTTCATATTGTTAGGGTTTGCCTTACTAATGCTGACAAGTCTACCAATGTTAGCCACCAAAGAAAAAGTAAAGGGCTACTGGGCCGGTTTTCCATTAATATTTCTCCTAGCCTTTCTGGCTCTTCTTCTCTCCAATCAAAAAACCATCAACGAATGGGGTCTTGAGTATGTACTCTGGGCACTAATCTTCGGGCTGCTGATAAGCAACACGGTTGGCATCCCAAAATGGCTCAAACCAGCAGTAAAAACCGAGTTATTCATAAAGATCGGTCTCGTTCTGTTGGGTGCTGAAATCCTATTTAATGTACTCCTGTCCGCTGGAGCATTTGGCCTATTCGAGATCACGGTCTCTCTCTTTCTGGTTTGGTACTTCGCCTACTATCTTGCAGTAAAATTCGGGCTAAACAAGTCCTTTGCATGTGTGATGGCTAGTGCCACATCTATCTGCGGCGTTTCTGCAGCCATAGCGGCTGGAGGCGCAGTCAAAGGAGACCCTAAAGAGGTAAGCTATACAATTTCGTTAGTATTGTTGTTTGCGATGCCCATGCTCGTACTCATGCCTATAATTGCCAGAGCAGTGGGCATGCCTGACGCCGTCGTTGGAGCTTGGATCGGAGGAACCATTGATACCACACCAGCAGTTGTGGCTGCAGGTGCCCTATACAGCGCAAAAGCAATGAATGTTGCATCAATACTTAAGGTGTCACAAAACGTGATGATAGGGATCGCAGCGTTTCTGCTGGCATTATACTGGGCTCTCAAAGTGGAAAGAAAACCTAAAGAAAGACCAAGACCAGCCGAAATATGGTATAGATTTCCGAAATTTGTCTTGGGATTCATTATCGCCTCTCTAATATTTTCTTTCCTACTAGTTCCAACAATGGGCAACAAATCGGTTGATGCAATTTTAAGTATTACCAAGGGAATACGTGGATGGTTCTTCGCCCTGACTTTCGTCTGCATCGGACTTGACACAAAATTCATGGAACTCATTAAAATTGGGAGAGGAAAGCCCTTTGTCGTATTTCTCGCAGCCACCATAGTTGATGTTATCCTTTCGTTAATAACGGCATACGTGTTCTTCAGCGGCGTATTCTTTCCTTCACCCGTCTAACATTCATAGGTGAGTAGATATGTCCAGGATGAGTCAAACAAAAGTTGTTGAAGTTGCGGAGAGATTTGAGAGAGCAGCCGCTCAAAAGGTTCTAGAATGGGCTCTACATGAGTTCGGTTTGAAGGCAGCTCTCGCCTCAAGCTTCGGCGCCGAAGATGTTGTCTTAATAGACATGCTTGCTAAGCTAGGTGGAAAGGCGAAGGTGTTCACCATTGACACGGGGAGGCTTCATCAAGAAACATATAACGTTATAGACGCCATCCGTGAAAAGTATGGCATTCCCATAGAAGTCTACTTTCCCAGAGCTAAGGATATTGAAGAAATGGTGAAGCAGCATGGGCTTAACCTGTTCTATAAGAGTGTCGAACTGAGAACTCTGTGCTGCCACATTAGAAAAGTAGAGCCTCTTAAGAGAGCGTTATCAGAGCTTGACGTATGGATAACTGGCTTAAGGCGAGAGCAGGCTTCCACTCGAGCATCTACCATGAAAGTAGAGGTCGACCACGCAAACGGAGGCATCGTGAAAATAAATCCCTTAGCAGACTGGACTTCTCAGCAGGCTTGGACCTATATTCGTGAGAACAACGTTCCCTACAACGTCCTCTTCGACCAAGGCTATGCGAGCATAGGCTGCGCGCCCTGTACAAGACCGATCAAGCCGGGAGAGGACCCTAGGGCGGGTCGATGGTGGTGGGAGAAAGGCACTAAGGAATGTGGACTCCATTGGAGGTTTCAAGTCTAACTATTAGAGAAAAGTGAGAAGAATGGTCTCTAAACCCTACGGCGGCAAACTCGTTAACAGAGTTCTAAACGAGAGAAAAAGAATTCTGAAAGATGTAGCTGAGAGACAGCGGATCACCGTTGACCGAGCCGTAGCCTTTGACATCGAGAAAATAGCCTTTGGAGCCTTTAGTCCCCTAGAAGGCTTTATGGGATCAGAAGACTACAACTCCGTCCTTTACAAAGAGAGCCTTTCCAATGGACTTCCGTGGACAATACCCATAATCTTAGCACCTCATCGTATCGAAAACCCTTTGGTGGAAGACTTAAAGGAAGGCGATGAACCTGTCCTTGTCTACAATGGAAAACCGATAGCCATACTCCGGCTAGAAGAAAGATACACGCTTGACAAAAAGGAGTTAGCAAAGCAAGTTTACGGAACCACCGACCCGGCTCATCCGGATGTCCAGAAAATAGAGCATATGGGAGATTTCCTCCTATCAGGGAAGATAGACCTCCTAGAGCGGCTTTCAGATCAAGGCGAGCTGACGCCTAAGGAAACTAGAAGAATCTTCGAGGAACGGAGGTGGGAAACTATCGCCGCCTTCCAAACGAGGAATCCGCCTCACGTCGCCCACGAGTACATCCAGAGGTGCGCCTTGGAAATAGTTGACGGACTCTTCATTCACCCGGTGGTGGGCGAGTTGAAGGAGGACGATTTCCCACCTGAAGCCGTGATTGAAAGCTACTCGTACATGATAGACAACTACTATCCCACAGAGAAAGTTTTATTGTCTCCGTTATCTATAGCCATGCGTTATGCGGGTCCAAAAGCAGCGGTTTTCCTAGCTATTTTAAGGAAGAACTATGGTTGTACCCACTTTATTGTCGGCAGAGACATGGCAGGGGTCGGCAACTACTATGAACCCTATGGAGCACATAAGCTTCTCGAAAAGCTTGACCTAGGCATTGAACCTATACTATTCCGAGAATCCTATTACTGCAGACGTTGCAGAAGTATGGCTACAGAGAAGACGTGTGGACATGCCCTAGAAGACCATTTAAAGGTCAGTATGACCCAGCTGAGGAAGATAATCGCCAACGGGACACGCCCACCACCTGAAATTATGCGTCTAGATATAGCAGACCTGCTCATGAAGTACCGGCTACACCTCAACAAAAGCCTCGATAAGTCAAAGATTGTGACCGACATTAACAGAGAAATAAAGCCAGAATCGTGAAGGCGAGTTGGTTGCTAGAGCTTATTTTTGTTTGGACATTCGTCGGATTCTTGGCGCAACTTATCGATGGCACACTCGGAATGGCATACGGAGTCAGTTCCACCACAGCTTTGATCACAATAGGAGTTTACCCTGCCTTAGCAAGCGCAAGCGTCCACACAGCAGAAGTATTTACAACCTTAGTTTCCGGAAGCGCCCATTTAAAGTTTGGCAACGTCGAACATAACATGGCTCTGCATTTGGTAATACCTGGAATAGTTGGCGGAGTAACCGGGGCTTATGTGTTAACACGTATATCTGGGAAACCGCTTAGCGTCATTGTTGGATTCATACTCTTAGCCATGGGTTTCATAATCCTGTACAAATTTGCATTCAAAAACACGGTACACTTCCGAACAAAACGACCGCCGTCGAAAACGCTTGTGCCCTTAGGATTTGTGGCAGCATTCACAGACGCATTAGGCGGAGGAGGCTGGGGACCCATAGCCACAACAACCCTTGTTGCCAACAACGTCAAACCAAACAAAGCCATTGGCTCAGTCAACTTTGCAGAGTTCTTCGTTGCAATTGCTGAAACCATAACTTTCCTCATCCTCATAGGACCAGAAAACTTCAACTGGCTAGTGGTCCTAGGCCTAATTGTCGGCGGGGTAATCTGCGCTCCAATCAGTGCATGGCTTTGCAAAAAACTACCTCACAGAATACTCGGCATACTAGTAGGGGCAACCGTCATAATGCTAAGCATGCACATAATTTTCAACATTTATAGGTGAGTGTAATGAACCCTCCAGAGAACACCATTGCATTGTTAACTGGAGACATTGAAAAGTTCGTTGATCGATACTCTTTAGGCCGGGATAGGGGGGATGGTTCCAAACATTTCCTGAGGATAAAGATACCTAACGGCATGCTAACAGCGGAACAGTTTATGGGAATAGGACAATTAGCCGAAAGATACGGCAGAGGATACGCGGAAATCACGGATAGGCAGGATATACAGTTGCATTGGATTGAATCCGAAGATGCATTAGAGGCTTTTACGAAGCTTGAGGAAATAGGTTTCACCACCGACAAATGTGGCCAAGGATATCCAGGCGCCAGATACGGCGACGTTAGAAACATAGTGGGCTGCCCAGTAGCCGGAGTAGACAAGTTCGAGTTAGTAGACGCCTCACCAATAGTCAAACAATTGGACGAACTTTTCACAGGAAACAAAAATTTCCTCGATTTACCAAGGAAATTTAAGATTTCAGTCTCAGGCTGTCCATTAAATTGCACCAGCCCCGAGGTATACGACTTATCTTTTGTAGCGGTGAGACATTCATCCGGAAAAATAGGCTTTGGGGCCCTAGTTGGAGGAACTGTTGGAGTTGCACCCCAACTGGCTCGACCGCTAGGCGTTTTCGTGAAACCTGACGAGATGGTTGACATCACAAAGGCCATAGTTGAAATTTACCGGGATTATGGCGGTCGAGAGAGTAAGGCGAAGGCACGTTTCAGATGGTTAGTGGGTGCATGGGGAACCGAGAAGCTAAGAAAAACTGTTGAGGAAAAAATTGGGAAAACCCTAGAAACCTATAGACTTGACTATTTGAGTGCAAATGGTGGAGAACATGTAGGCGTACAACCCCAGAAACACGA
>Ga0315314_1001372_pt1 | contig 22210 bp, 21 predicted proteins | sample TDP9_MG_FD_203631 | JGI IMG/M metagenome (GOLD analysis project Ga0315314, IMG submission 203631) | Freshwater sediment microbial communities from Lake Towuti, South Sulawesi, Indonesia - TDP9 | ecosystem: Environmental > Aquatic > Freshwater > Lake > Sediment | place: Indonesia: South Sulawesi... | reverse complement strand
GAAGAATATGACAAACTTTTCACCAGAGACGAAATAGACAAGTTACTGAGCGAAGTCATCTCGTACTATATCGACCCGGAAAAGTGCCAGGCCTGTATGATTTGCGCTAAGAGATGCCCTGTAGAGGCGATTATCAGTGCCAAGAACCAGATCCACGTGATCGACCAAGACAAATGTATAAAATGCAGCACTTGCTTTGAAGTTTGCCCCCCTAAATTTGGCGCGGTGACGAGGATTTCTGGCGAGCCTGTTCCGCCTCCTCTTCCTGAAGATAAAAGAGCGATCGTCAGAAAGAAGAAAGAAAAAGAAGAGACGGATAAGGAATGAGGGATTCTCCGTAGGGCACCCTCGAACAATGAAAGTGGTTTCTCTCTCCCTCGATGGGGGAGAGAGGGGGTGAGGGTGAATCAAAGAATCGGTGTAATCGTTCTTGAAATCTGTGTAATCATTTTTAAATTATGAAGATAAATCCGGATCTTATTGCTCCTTGCGGTCTTTATTGCGGAGTCTGTGCGATTTATATCGCGCACCGTGATCATAATCTAAAATTTAAGGAACGGTTAGTGAATCTCTACAAGGGAGGCGTTCCTGGTAAAGGTAACCTTCGTAATAGCGAAAACCTCTCGATAGAAGATATTCAATGCCGTGGCTGTTTATCTGATGAACAGTTTATGTATTGCCGACAGTGTGAGATCAGGGTCTGTACAAAAAAGAAAGGTTACATCGGATGTCATCAATGCAATGAATTTCCTTGTCTGTATATTGAAGATTTTCCTATGACTGTTGGCAAAAAGGTTATTCTGCGGGCTATTCCGTATTGGCGTAAGGTGGGTACTGAAAAATGGATTCAAGATGAAGAGGCCCGCTATGTTTGTCCCGAATGCGGCAATAAAGTTTTCCGAGGCGTTGTCACATGTAATCAGTGTAAGATGAAATTGGATCTGGACTAATTTTTCATTGGCAAGACAAAAGCTATCTCATCTATAACTGCCTAAGGAATAAAAAGAAACTGATTAATATGACCTTATATTTCAACCGATAAGTAAGGTGTTATGTTTTTAACGGAAGGAGGCAACGTATGACCTATGAACAAATTAAAGCTGCGTTGGGTCCCTGCGGACTGAGCTGTGAAAAATGTTTTGCCCATGTGGACGGAGATATCCGCCAATACAGTCTAAAACTCAAAGAAAAACTCGGGAATTTCGGACCCTATGCCAAACGATTTGAAACCCTGCTGGGTGAACCGATTTTTAAAAAATATCCCGATTTCAAGGAAATGCTGGATTACTTTGCCTCAGAAAACTGCAAGGGATGCCGTAACGAGCAGTGCAAGATTTTTAAAAACTGTGGGGTGCGGCCCTGTCACCAAAAGAAACAGGTTGATTTCTGCTATCAGTGTGACCAGTTCCCGTGTAACAGAACCAACTTTGACGAAAGCCTGTATAAAGCTTGGGTGCGGATCAACGAGATAATAAAGAAAGAAGGGTTAGAGAAATATTACGAAGGAACTTTAATCCGCCCCAGATATATTTGAAAAAAAGCATAAAACGGATAGGAGGGTATCGTGTCGCCGGTTAGCGCGACCTATTGGGGCATACCGGGCTATGTCATTTTCTGGGTCCTGTTCGCCATCGCCTTCGGCTTATTTAGCCAGAGATTTTATTTCCTCTTTAGCCTGATGCGTCTGGGGAAACAGGAAAACCGCTTCGACCGAATTGGAGAGAGAATCAAGTCGATGCTGGTCGAGGTTGTCCCCCAGTGGTGCACCCTGAAAACCGTCACTCGAAAGGATCTGGCTGGAATCGGACACGCTCTGCTATTCTGGTGCTTCAGCCTCTTCTTTATCAGTTACATCATCTTTATCGGCCTGGCCGGAGGCTTTGGACTTTCCCCATTGATTGAGCGTACCCCCTTTGAGACTGTCTACTTTTCCATCCTTGATATTGCCGCAGTGCTCGTCACCCTGACTTTGATCGTGGCAGCTTTCAGGCGTTATGTCATAAGAGTGCAGAGACTGGAGCCTTCTGCTGAAGCCGGCATCATTTTGATGATGGTTTTTTCCCTCATGGTGCTCCATGTTTTCGGTGTAGGCTTTGACCATGCAAGCCGTGGAGTTCACGCCTCCTTACCACCCCTGGGGGCAGCCCTGGCAGGTTTCCTTAGCGGAATTCCACAAGGCACACTGGAGGCAGCCTCCCGGGGAGTGTGGTGGCTGCATTACCTGGTGATTCTCAGCTTCATGGTCTATATTCCCCGCTCCAAGCACCTGCACATTCTTGCCTCCCTGGTCAATGCCTTTTTCAAACCACTGGGACCTAAAGTGGTGCTTGAGCCCATCCCTCTTGAAGCTCTTGAAGCCCCTGAAGGGTCGGCGACCTTTGGCGTATCAAAGATTCAGGACTTTACTTGGAAGGACTTGCTTGACCTTTATGCCTGTGCCGTGTGCGGCAGGTGCCATGTTAATTGTCCTGCCCAGCTTACGGGCAAGACCCTCTCGCCCAGAGAGGTCATTCACAACTTGAAAGAACATTTGCTGGAGGCGGGTCCTGGATTGCTTGCCACCAATGTGGAGGCATCTTCGAAAGGCCAGGCCGAGAACCCGGCCAAGACCCCGACCAAAACGATGATCGGTGATGTGGTCACTGAGGAGGAGATCTGGGCCTGCACTACCTGTGGTGCTTGCCAAGAAGTATGCCCGGTCAATATAGAACACATACGCAAGATCATCGAACTCAGGCGAAATCTGGTGCTGACGCAAAGTAAGATGCCAGAAAGCGCCCAGCTGATGCTCAGAAATATGCAGCAGAGAGGACATCCTTGGGCTGGAATCCAGTCGATGCGGTTAAGGGGCGACTGGACAAGTGATCAGGAACTCAAAATATTGGCTGAAGGTGATAACGCGAATACCCTATTCTGGGTAGGTTGCACCGGAGCTCTTGTTGAGCGTAATGTCAATGCAACTCTTTCCATGACGAGGGTGCTGAAAGCGGCTGGAGTCGATTTCGCGGTATTAGGCGATGCCGAGACTTGCTGTGGTGACCCGGCACGAAGAGCAGGGTATGAGTTCCAGTTCCAGATGATGGCAGAGCAAAATATTGAAATTTTCAAAAGCCACAACATTAAAGAGATCATCACCACCTGTCCCCACTGCTATAATACCATTAAGCATGAGTACCCTCGGTACGGCGGCAATTGCAAGGTGGTTCACTATGCCGAGCTCATTGCTGATTTGATCGGGCAGGACAAATTGAAACTGACCAACGAGTTGAATGCCAAACTCACTTATCATGACCCCTGCTATTTAGGCCGTTATAACAACGTCTATCCGGAGCCACGCCGGATACTCCAGGCTATCCCCAAGGCAAAGCTTGAGGAAATGGAACGCTCGAAAGCCACGGGCTTTTGCTGCGGTGGCGGTGGCGGACTCATGTGGATAGAAGAACAGCCCGGTACCACAAAGATTAATCAAATGCGTATTGAAGACGTTCTCAAGACCAAGGTTGATACCGTAGTAACCGCCTGCCCTTACTGTTTACAGATGTTTGAGGATGCCATCGACCATAAAGAGATTAAGGACTCGTTGAAGGCAAGAGACCTTGTTGAACTCGTTGAAGCAGCAATGAAGCAGAGGAGTTAAACTCTAAACTCGAAACCCTAAACTCTAAGCAAACCCATTCGACAGGCTCATGGCCCTGAGTCTTATCGAAGGGTCAAATGTCCAACCGACTAAACTCAAAACGGATGGTCGAGAAGCTCAGTGTTGCCTTTTGAGTTTTGTATTTTGGATTTGTTTAGGATTTAGAGTTTAGTGTTTAGAGTTTAAACAATCTTGGATTTTTCAGAGAGGAGTAGTGTATGCATACGATTGTCTGTGTTAAACAAGTACTTGACCCCGAGATTCCACCGGCCAAATTCAAGATCGACGCCGAGGCGAAACAGGTTATTCCACCCCCCGGAGTGCCGCCTGTGATCAGTGTCTATGATGAACGAGCTGTTGAGGCAGCATGCAGGCTCAAAGACAAGCACAAAGGCAAAATAACAGTGATCAGTATGGGCACAGCGAAGGCTGCTGACGTGATCAAGCACGCCATCTCGATGGGGGCAGACGACGGATTTGTTCTCCAGGATCCGGCCTTTGAAAACTTGGATAGCTTTGGGACTGCGTATGTCTTGGCGAAAGCGATCCAGAAAATTGGCGGGTATGACTTGGTTCTGTGTGGCCGGCAGGCCGCGGACTGGGGCGCTGGTCAGGTTGGCTCTATTCTGGCCGAAATACTTGGCATCCCTGTCATTACCCTCGCCTTTGCTATCGAGGCAGTGGACAAGAAGCTTAAGATAAAGAGGATGGTGAGCGACGGCCATGAAGTACTGGAAGCCCCTATGCCAAGTTTAGTGACCGTCAGCAGTGAGATTGGGCTGCCTCGTCTTCCTGGTGGAATGGGCCTCATGCTTGCTCGCAAGAAGCAGATTCCAATCTGGAAGGCGCAGGATATTGGGGCTGACCCTGCGCAGTTGGACAAGGCTAAGGTTCATACCGAGATCACCAGTCTCTCTGTGCCGACCCGAAAGACCGAGTGTGAGATGATTACCGGGACTACACCAAGCGAAGCCGGTGTCAATTTAGCCTTAAAGCTTATTAAGCTGATATGATTAGAGATCTGAAAAGCCCTTCTCGATCTCTTGATTACCCAGATTTTAAAAAAAGATTACGCAGATTTTCCTTAATTTTTCGATACGTTTCTAATCCGTGTAATCGATCCATAATCGGTGTAATCAGAGATTTCTGGACTTTTTCAGAAATCTCATGAACGGAGGATATTCAATGGATACTCATAAAGGTGTTTTGGTTTGTGGAGAGATCGCTGAAAGGACATTAGCACCAATCACGATAGAACTCCTCGGAATCGGAAGAAAGCTCACCAATGATCTGGGCGAAGACTTAAGTACCTTATTGTTGGGTAGCAAAGCAGGTGGCCTGGGTCAGGAGGCAATCGCCTATGGGGCTGACAAAGTCTATGTTGCTGAAGACAGTCTCCTGGATCAGTATAACTCCGATGCTTACACTCAGGTAGCGGCTGACCTTTGCCGGAAAGTACTTCCTTCCATTATGCTCCTTGGCCACACGGATGTCGGTTGTGATTTAGCTCCGCGACTCAATGGTCGCTTAGGGGGTGGACTCTCTATGGATTGCATGGCGTTATCCGTTGACCCAGCGACCAAGCTCCTGGTCTCGACGAGACCTGTCTTCGGTGGCAACGCCCATGCCACGATGGTATCCAAGTCTGTCCGACCTCAGATGGCTACTCTAAGATTGAAAACAGTGCCGCCGGCAGAGCGCAACGACTCTCGTCAGGGCCAGGTTATTCCTGTAGAAGGCAAGGTCGACCCATCGGCGCTTAAAGTCAAGGTTGTCGAGCGGATAAAAGAAGTGGTCGAAGGGGTGAAGCTGGAAGACGCCGATGTCGTCGTGACCGGTGGCCGTGGCATAGGCAGTGCTAAAAACTACGAGATGGTCAAGGAGCTTGCTCGCGTTCTGGGTGGTGCTGTTGGCGCTACGAGGCCCGCCTGTGACGAGGGTTGGGTGCCGGTGTCACTCCAGGTGGGTCAGAGCGGAAAGGTGGTCAGTCCTAAACTATACATCGCCGTCGCTCTCTCTGGCGCCATGTCGCATATCACTGGCTGTTTGGGATCAAAGGTCATTGTGGCGATCAATAAGGATAAAGAGGCGAACATCTTCAACGTTGCTCACTTAGGTATTGTCGGAGATTACAAAGAAGTCGTGCCCGCTCTGACCGCGAAATTGAAGGAGCTAAAATCAGCATAAGCCGCGGACTTAAATAACTAAATAAAAAAGGGAGCCCGCGGGCTCCCTTTTTGTTTGGTGTCTCAGGATCGATGGATCCCCCATAACTTGAGATTCCGGTTGACATAACCGAATTCTCAAAGTGATTTTTTCCCACTGGGAGTATTCTTTTAGTTCAGACCGGCAATAGGCTTCTTGTTTTTCCGGTGTGGCTTAGATCTTTGTTCTTACAATCCGAATTCCGCATTTGGAAGCTTGACAATATAGAAAGTTTGTATGAATCATTTATCCGAAGGGAGATAAGTTTTAACATTCCGCATTCCGCATTCCGCATTCCGCATTCCGCAATCAGCAATCCGCATTTGGGAGTGGCGTCCATGAGAAATGATCTGGCCCCCTTTTTTAAGCCGAGACACATCGCCATTGTCGGCGTTACGCGATCGGAGTCAAGTTTCGGAGGCTTGAGCTTTTTGCAGAAACTCCAGGAGGCCAGATTCCCTGGGACGCTATATTGCATAAACCCGAAGGCGACCGAGATCAGGGGGGTTCGGGCCTATCCAAATCTCTCTTCCCTGCCCCTGGTGCCCGATCTTGCGATGGTTTGCGTCGCCGCAGCACATGTACCAGCTGTTTTGGAGGAATGCGGCCGGATCGGCCTACGATACATTCACATCCTGACCTCTGGGTTCAGTGAAATCGGAACAGAGCAAGGAAGGCAACTTGAAGAGCAGATTGCTTTTATGGCAAAGGAAAAAGGACTTCTCATCATTGGACCGAACTGCATGGGTCCATACTGCCCGGCTTCGGGCCTTACTGCGTGGGGAGCGATACCCGGTGCACCCGGTCCTTTGGGTGTCATTTCGCAGAGCGGGTCCATTACGCAGCGCCTGACCGAATATGCCTATTCCCTCGGCATCGGAACAGACAAAGCCGTAAGCGTCGGCAATGGAACTGTTCTCGATACTGTGGACTTCCTCGAGTTCATGGGTCAGGATGAACGCATACGGGTGATTGCTCTGTACATTGAGAACATGAAGGACGGAAGAAGGTTCTTTGACCTGGCACGGGAGATAAGCAAAAGGAAACCCATCATTGCCTGGAAAGGCGGGAAGACCGGGGTAGGGGCGCGCACGGCGGCCTCTCATACTGGCGGAATGGCGGGTGAGCAGATGATATGGGAGGCCGTTTTTCGACAGACGGGCGTGATCCAGGTAAATTCGCTCGACGAGTGGATGGATGCAGTCCTTGCATTTGCATTTTTACCCCCACCCCGCAGCCCTGGGGTCTTTTTGATCGGCGGCGGCGGAGGCTCAAGTGTGGTGAACAGCGACACCTGCATCCACGAGGGGCTCGATGTCCCGTCCCCGTCATCTGCCACCATGAAAAAACTTCGCGAGAGCGTACCGACTGCAGGTTCTATTGCTGGGAATCCCCTGGATGACTGGCAAACTTTTGTGAGCCCCGATTACCTCGGAACCATATTGGATCTTGTTTGCCGCGACCCGGCTATGGGCATGGTCATCGTGACTCGATTGATTGCAAGAAAGGCCTTCCATATGTCAAGCCAGCCCGATTCCATCCCGGCGACGATCGAACAGGTGAAGCAGAGAAACAACCGGAAGCCTGTGGTCTTTGTGGTGGATTCCGAAGGCGGCGATCCTGAGCTGGCAGCGCAGGGCGCGAGCTTACGGCAGGAATTCGGCAAAGCGGGCATTCCCGCCTACCCTTCGGTGAAGCGGGCTGCACGTGCCCTCATTCGCCTGTATCGTTATTATAAACGGCTGGACCAGATTAAAACGCTTTGAATTTTTAGTTACTTAATGACCTAATTACCCAATAGCCAATGAGAGGGTGGGTGAGATTTCCAGATGGAAGAAGAAGTGAAAGAATTCAAATAGGCCATCAAGCTTTAAGTTGTCTTAGAACCTACGTCCCCTCATCCATCTCCAACAGTTCTCTTGGGGGAATTTGGTGAAAAGGTGAGCGCTAGGAAGACAGAGTTAATGCTGTTACTTAAAAAAGGAGGTTAAAGAGTTATGAAGAAAAAAGCCTTATCAATTTTCATGATCTTATTTTTCACCCTTATAACCGTCAAGCATGGTTACCCGTGCTCAGGTGCTGCTCACATTGATGAAAATAAGACAATCGTATGGATAAATTATGATAGATCAGAAGTTTCGGAAGCTAGTTTTGAAGATATTAGCCCGTTTGGGATACGAATCATGGGATTTGGTTGGAGAAAATCAAAGCCCGGTGGGATGCCCCATATTAGCCAGGGAATAAATAAGCACAGTTTAGCTATCATCACATTCTCGGCTCCAGACGATTCGGCTGTTGCGTCGGCAAGGGACTGGCTCATGAAGTTTAAAACTGTAGATGAAGCATTAAGGACAATAGAGGGAAAGCCTTCTTATCTGAGCTTTCGCCAGTTCAAGATATTGGCAGATCAGCGAAAGGTTGCTCTTATCGAGGGATATAGCCCCAAGGAATATAAAATTATTGTATTGGAAAATGGCTATTTGTCTCATACAAACCACTATACATTCCCTGAACTCTCACATTACAATGCCAAATTAGCTAAGAACCCCAAACAGATAGAGTTTTCGGAGACGCGCCTTAAGATCGTAGATCACTTCTTGAATGCTATCCCCGATAAGACCGTAGACTCATTCAAAAAGCTTTCTGCTCTCAAAGACATATGTAGAAAAACTACAATTGCAAGCATCGTCTTCGTCATTCTCCATAATGACGAAAAACCCAGGATTATATACAGGCTGCCTCAAAGCCAAAGCAACACCGATTGGAGAGAAGTTGGATTTTAAAAAGGAAGATACGAAGTCAGGCTTTGGATAATTGGACAGGGAGGTGAGGGACACATCTTCATTTGTCAATATTTTAATCAGAGATTTCTGGACTTTTCCAGAAATCTCTGATTACACCGATTAGGAAACGATTACAGGGATTAGAAATGCATTGAAACATAAAGATGAATCTGTGGAATCATTTTTGAAATCCCTGCCCGCGGTAGGCAGGTGTGTAATCAGAGACCGAAAAGTAGTTTTTCAGAGCTCTCAATTATCTGATTTGACCTGCTGGAGTTTCGCAAAAGAAATTTATTCAAAGGAAGGCGTAAAAAATCTCCTTTGGGAAAAGGGGGGAGGATACTGGTACTCTCAAAGTAACAAGCGAATCTGAACCTTACAGATTATTTTTCTTCTATTAATTGATGGATTTTAAAAGATGGACCCTTCCGGACGAAGCTCCCCGGATAATTATTGAGAATCCTTTTTTCTTTCAAAAACCGGGTCCCTTCTTTTTCATCCTTAAAATGTCCCACAAAGACCTTATAGAAGGTCCCTCTCTTCTTGCCTTCTATCCTTGTTAAATAAGCATCTAAGCCCTCCTTCTTTAAAATTTCTAAAAGGTCGCGAGCGTATTTCAAATTATGAAATGCTCCCGTCTGTATAGTGTAGTACTTTTCTTCGGGTATGGGCTTGGTTTTCTCCGCCTCTTTTGGAGGGATTTTCATCGCTTCCTGTGTCTTCGGAACCGGGGGCGGTGCAGGAGGTACAGGCTTGCGTTTTTCTGCATCTTCCGGAGTGGTTTTTACCAGTTCCTGTTCCTTTGGAACCGCGGGTGGTGCAGGAGGTTTGGCTTTTGGTACTGGAGGAGCGGCAACAAAGGGCGGAGGTGTACTCTTTTTCGGAAGTTGGGGGGCGATCATTTGTTTCAAGGAGGGAAATACCAAGATACCGGCTAATATGATACAGACAATGAGCGCTACTATGATTATGGGGCGGGATGACCGCTTTTTTTTCGGCTTTGGTATTTCTTTTTTGTGCATGGAGGGCTCTGCTGCTTCCTCTTTTTCAATATCCGCAACACGCTGATACATCTTATCCAAATCCTCGATTACGTCTTTTTCTGAAATCTTTTCATCCTTCATTTTCTTCCTTCCATTCTGTGGGATAGGTCCCACACCCTTTTCTGGGGTCACTTTTCTGGGTTCAACAGTGCCACATCTTCAGATGTTATGAATCTCCCCAATGTTTTTTCGGTGTCTCCCCGTGTTCGGCACTTCCTGGTTCACAGAATACACCTCTCAGATTTCTATGTCAAACGTAAGTTTCCATGTTGAAAAAGTCACCCTACCTGCTGGCAGTGTTTAGGGCAATCTATGGGTGACTCCATCTTTTATAGCTGTCAGGTTGGTAGCAAGAATTACTGGTTTAAAGATTTCAGATACTTGAAGCCAAAGAGGTCATCGGTAACAAGGATATATTTGATGTTACAGGTTTATAGTATGTGGAGGAACTATAGGTACGTAGGAGCGGGACGTCATGGGCCTGGCTTCCCAGGACCTTTAATTGTGTGGATTAATCGAATTGATCACAGTTTTTCCGTGTCTCGTGATAAAGCCCGAATCCTTGCTTCCAGCTTCTCCAGGCGACTTCTGATTTCCTCCAATGCTTCAGAAGCGCTGGACACCTCGCTCCCGGGCATCTCGCAGATCGCTGTCTGCGGGCGTCGGTTCATATTCAGCGAAAGGACATCGAAGCGGTTGTAATTCCCCGCGATGTCGTGATGGAGCTTCGCCTCGATGATCTGCTCGATATCTATTTCGGCGATCACCATACCCTCTTCGTTGGGATCTAGCGGGCCGGCAATCAATTTCCCGTTTGGTCCAAAGATCCCGGAGAGGCCGATGCTGCCTTTGCCGACCATCCGCTTTTTTTCTTCCGTATCCCCCAGAAGATTGGCAATTTCTTGGGTGAAGACACCACAGGCAGCTATGGTAAAAACCTTCCCCTCAAAGGAGTGGGCGGCGCTGCGGATCTCGATGGTATAGCGGATGTCATGGTTGGCTTCATCTCCTGCCGGCTGCCCGGGGTAGTTGGCCGCATGTACCTGCTCCCCCTGGACGACCAGAGCGAACCGCGCCAATGGGTTGAGATTCTCGCCGCAGATTAGTGTCCCCACTTTGCCACAATCGGTGTCGTAAATACGCAGACTGCGGCCATCCCCTCCTCCCCAGGTCAGCTTTTCAATGAAAGTTGGGACTAGTTTGCGGTGGCAGCCTATGATTTTCCCTTGGCGGTCGATCACCAGGTTGGAGTTGAAGATGGTGCCCAGCGTCTCGGGGATTTTTTCGTTGATCCCCATGACGACCATGGCGTTGGCCTGGCGGGCGCAATGGCAAAGCATTTCGGTTGCAGGGCTGGGAACCGCTACGGCGTTTTTGACAAGTTCAGAAAAATACCTTTTCCCTCTAAAAGGGTTGTCCAGCCGGTTCCAGTACGGATAGCCAGCGATGAAAACCTCAGGGAAGACGATGAGCTGGGCGCCTCGGTTGGCAGCCTCCAGTATCAGCCGGCATGCTTTTTCCAGAGTGGCCTCGCGGTTTAGGAATACGGGAGCGGCCTGGATGGCCGCGGCTTTGAATTTGGGATAAGTATCTCCCATGAGTTAAACCTCCTCATGCAGAACCGTTTGTCATCGCCCCTTATCCCCGTCTACAAGCTGGGGTTTGTGGGTTGAGAGAAAAATTATAATGGTCAGGTCTCAACGTTCAACAAAGTCTTGCTTCCTTAGGCGAACAGTAAGCCTTTCTCGAAAGCTAACCAAGCATAGGCTAATATTTTTTGTTGCCGAGAGCGAAGAAATATCTCCACTGCCGCCCTGTGGATTGCTGATTGAAATATACATATTTTATAAAAATTGTTCAACCGAAACCTTCAGAAAAAAAGAGTCAAAGAAGCGGGCTGACTCTTCAACCTACAAAGTTTGGACATTAATCTACGTTAAGAACTGTTGATTTCAGATTGCGAGAGAGGGTAATGAGCACAATCAGCTGGTTTGAAAAGGCCGCTGTTCGCACGGCCTTTTCAAAGTCGGGCTCGATTCAGATCTGGAATAAATCGGGCCTTTCTCCTTCTCTTATTCTAAATGTTGTGTTATTAAAAAGGAATATGGCGGGTGAGAGGGAATTTGACGAAGCCCGAATAGCCCGGATGATCGATCTCTTCGTGCCCGAGACATTCGGGCTTAAGAAGGTTACTTAAAGATACATAAAAGAAAGGAAGTCAATGATGATAGTTGCAGGAATAGATGTAGGGGGCAAGAATGTTCATATTGTGATCAAAAAGGACGGACAGATCTTAGGAAAAGGAACCAGCCCAACAGGGATCAAAAAAGCAGAGGTCGTGGAGGAATTGTATACGGATGTCCTCAAAAAGGCTGGTTTAAACCGAAAGGATGTTGAGCGAGTGGTGGCCACGGGAAGCGCGGCCAAACGAGTGGCTTTTGCGAACGGATCCATTCCCGATGCCGCAGCTGATGCCCAAGGAGTTATTAAACTGATCCCAACAGCAAGGACGATCATTGACGTTGGCGCTGAAGAAGGCCGGGCCATCAAGGTCAATCCAGAAGGAAAGGTTCTCGACTTTGCGATTAATGAGAAGTGTGCGGCCGGCACAGGCACTTTCATTGAGGCCATGGCCAGAGCCCTCGAGGTTTCTGTCGATGAAATGGCGAAGATCACGCTTCAATCCACTCAGAATCTTTCGACCAATGCGCAATGCGCGGTCTTCGGCGAATCCGAGGTCATCTCACTGATTCATCAAAAGATCCCAAAACCCGATATCGCACGGGCTGTCATGAACGCCATTGCAGGAAGGATTGGATCCGTCGCACGGATCGTTGGGCTGGAAAAGGATGTCGTGATCGTGGGAGGAATCGCAAAAAACTTCGGTTTTGTTGACTCTCTTAAGAAAAATCTCGAGATGGATGTCCTCGTGCCAGAGGACCCCGATTATATCGGTGCTCTTGGGGCAGCCGAGGCAGCGATTGCAGGTCTAATGGAGGAGAAAGTCAAGGCGAGCGTGGTACAGAAAGAGGCGATCTCAGAAGGAAAAGGTTAACCATTCGACAATGGCCAACGATCCTTGCTCACTGATACTGATAAAGATCTACGGATAAAGAGATAGAATAAGATGGCTGAGGGAGCGAAGACGCAAGAGTACTGGAGATGGCCAGAAGCCAGTTGGGTCAACCCGGATATAGATTGGAAGAAAGGTAAACTCATCACGGCTGGGGTGGATGTCGGCTCGGTGAGCACTCAAGCTGTCATTATGGTAGATGGTGAACTTTACGCCTACGGCAACACGCGCACAGGTTCGGATAGCCCTGATAGCGCCAGAAAAGGCATGGGGATGGCCTTGAAGAAGACCAATCTAAAAGTTGAGAATATGGACTACTGCATTGGAACCGGTTATGGAAGAGTGAATGTGCCCATGGCTCAACAGTCGATCACTGAGATCTCCTGTCATGCCCGGGGGGCCAATTTTATGTATGGCCCGGAGGTCAGGACTGTCATGGATATGGGTGGCCAGGACTGCAAGGCGATCAATGTCGATGAGAGGGGAAAGGTTCTCAATTTCATGATGAATGACAAATGTGCTGCCGGTACGGGCCGAGGAATGGAAGTCTTCGCCGACCTCATCCGGGTGCCCGTCTGGGAGATTGGACCTCGTTCTTTCGAGATTCCCAAAGAACCTCCTATGATCAGCAGCACCTGCGTCGTATTTGCCAAAAGCGAAGTCGTCGGTCTTTTGGAGGCAGGCATGCCGGAAAACGAGATCATGGCAGCCTACTGTTCTGCCATGGCCCACCGAATCATGGAGTTGTTAAACCGCCTTGGTGTAAAGGAAAAGTTCGTGATCACTGGCGGCATTGCCAAGAATGAGGGCGTTGTGAAGAGACTGGAAAAGGAATTGGGCATTAAGACTTCGGACCGTGTCTGGTACAAGCAAGAGTATCGTCATCGCGGTTATCCTTTTGACACTCAGATTGCTGGCGGTATTGGAGCAGCCCTGTTTGGACAAGCTTTGTTGAAGATGGGAAAGGTGAAGAGCGTAAGAAAAGCGTAACCTCTCATTTCCCCTCTCCCCGTGCGCCTGCCTGCCGGTAGGCAGGGGAGAGGGACAGGGTGAGGGGAAAAGGAAGAATATGATTACCAACTATGGTTTTAAAGATGGTTCCGGAGACTGGTTCGTTATCATTGATACCGACAAGTGCAATGGGTGCGGTAAGTGCGTAGATGTCTGCCCTGGGAGTGTGCTTGAGATCGGTCCCGATGAGTTTGACATCTTCCGTGAAGGTCCGGTGGCAAGTGTGAAACAGGAAGGACGAAAGAAGGTGAGGTATAGTTGCGCCCCCTGTAAGCCCGGCTATGGTGGGGAAACCGCACCGTGTGTCGCTGCTTGCCAGCCCGGAGCCATCTCTCACTCGGAGGGTTGGAAGCTTTTATATGGGCGGGAATGAGTTCTTTCCCGCCTAATGATGTCGTGCAAAAATACTGTTCTGTTCAAAAGGTGTCATCATCCCTTTGAAATAAAAAAGACAGTCATCAGTAATCAGTTGTCCGTGGTCAGTAGCTCATTGTTCATCGTTTACTGTTCATCGTATGAGTCGAGAAGAAGAACTTAAAAAAGAGGGATGGGAAAAACGGTTTACAATCGATGAACCCCGCCTCTCAGAAATGGTTGAGCAATATAAAGACCTCGGATTTGAAGTCCTTCTCGAACCCGTAGACACCTCCTCTGAAGAATGCATCAGTTGCCTCACAGACCCTGCCTTCAGCGATCGTTACAAAACCATCTACACCCGCCGAAGAGATTGAATCCTAAACCAATATACGAATAACTCTTTTTCAAGATCCTCACAGTTATTAAACTTTTTTGATACTAACCCCCAAAATTTATCGCTGTGCCTCTTCTCTTTTAAGTGAACGATCTCATGGAAAATTATGTAATTTAACAGATGTTCCGGTAGGTATTTCATCAGTCTGTTAATTGTCAGATTCTTCTTTGAACTTAAGCTTGCCCATTTTGTTCTCATCATCTTGAAATAGATATGGTTCAGCTTCCCACCCAATTCTTTTAAATCCCTTTTAACCAAAGAAAAGGTCAAGGCTCTAAACTCTTTCTCTGGCCTTTCAACCATTCTTATGCCCGAAGCATGCTTCAAACACTCCTCGACAAAGGCCATCTTTTTAAGTATCCATCTCTTATGTTTATCCAAAATGGGACCAGGTTTACGACCAAACGGAAGAACGAGAAGAAGTTTTCCTGTTCTAAATTCTAATCGTGGGTACTTCACATTCCTATAAGAGACTGAATATGGGATGTTAGGTAGTTCCATAATTGTTCACACTTTCCAGGAGTTTCGTATGTAAATCATTCATCTCATCTAAAGAGAGGCTATACTTTCCCTTCATCCCACGGACAAACTTTCTTATTTCCCTCTCCACTTCTTTTTTGACGGTAATTTGATTAAACCAACCGAGGAACATATATTTTTCAAGACTCTTTGTAAGGTCTTTAACAAGCCTTTCAAAACCATCCTTTTTGAACCTTCTCTCAAGTTCGAGGAGTATTGAATATTCGAGATCTGAAAATTTGAGAGATTTCTGTCTCGTAAGAAGTTGATTTATCTCGCCTATTGCCTTCACGCCTTCCGTATATATCTTCTCATAGTCTTTTGTCTTCTCTCTCCACATCTCGAGGAGTCTTTCAACCTTCTCCGCCAAGGACTCGTAGACAGGGTTTCTGTGCCTTTCAACCAAGACCAATCTATTCAATGTAAAGAGAATATTGGCAGCCTTCTCTTTTCTGCTCTTGACCCTTTCCTCAAGTTTTTCAAGATATTCTTTATCAAAGGCGATGGCAGGAAGTTCTCTCTCCAGCTTTTCTATTTCAGTAGCCCTATGAACGAATCTTATGGTTTTGTCATAATACTTCTCGACATACCCATCATAAGCAGGCTTTTGAACGACTGTCTTCATATAGAAAGCGTAAATTGCGGAGATCCATTTATAATCTTCAAAATATTCAAGCTTTACCTCATCCGGCCCAAGGAGTTCGAAGGTCTTCCGCAGGTTTTTATATTTCTCAACAAATTCTTTCTCTCTTTCCTCATCAGAGGTAAGAACCTCTATAGCCCGCAATAAAGTTTCTCTTTCATAATCTCTTGACACTTCTTTGAGCATCTCAAGAATTTCCTTAATGAGAGTAACAAAATCTTCCTTGAAACTGTCATAACTAAAGAGAGCTCCTTTGATGTCTTCCTCGCTGTATATCTCAAAGGCTTTTTTGAATTCTTTCAGAATCCCCACGTAATCAATAACAACACCGGCCTCCTTCAAATCCTTAAGGGGCCTATTCGTCCTTGCCACGGCTTGAAGAAGTCTGTGTTCTTTTAGGAGCTTATCGAGGTACATGACTTGGAGGATAGGAGCATCAAAACCTGTCAAGAGCATATCCGTAACGATCAGGATTTTTGGAAATTCTTCTTCCTTGAACTTCTCTATGACATCTTTTCTAATATCTCCTATGTCTCTTCCTCCATATCGTACCTTGGCTTCTGCGACATATTGCAGGAATTCCGGTTTATCACGTTCTATAAAAGTCATCACAATCTCAGAGTATTCTTTGGGAAGATGCTTATCTAACTCTTTCTTGTAAATATCACAGGCATGTCTGCTTCCAGCGACAACCATGGCCTTAAACTTGCCGTCAATGTTATCTTTAAAATGTTGGGCTATGTCCTCAGCAATCGTCTTTATCCTGAATGGATTCTCGAGAACAAGCTTGATGGCATTCAGTCTCTTCTTTACTTTTTCCTCTATATCCTCTCTTATCTCCTCCGACAATTCCTCAAGTTCGGTTTCCAAAAAAGCTTCTAATTGATCCTTATTTAAGTGGACATCCTTTTCAAGTCTTGGTTGATAAACGATTTTTACTGTAAAGCCATCTTTGATGGAGTCTGTGATGAAATACCTGTCGAGATAGGGTTCTTCTGGTGGGTAACTGAACTCAACATAAGTGTCTCTTCCTCTCTTTGATATTGGCGTGCCAGTAAGTGCGAAGAAGAAAGCATTTTTAAGAACTGCCTTCATCTGGGCTGCGAGGAGACCATATTGAGTCCTGTGGCCCTCATCAACGAAGGCTATAACATTTTTCCGATTCATGATCGTTTCTTTACGTTTTGAAATCTTTTCAAGTTCTCCATGAACCTCCTTAAGCTCTTCAGGCCTAAACTTATGGATGAGAATGATAAATATCCCTCTCTTACTTCTGTAATCATCGAATTTCAAGGTCTCATTGAGCTCCCAAACGGATCCAATAATTTCCGGTTCCACGATATCTAATGCATAGAATTCGGTATAAAGCTGATCCTCCAGTTCAATTCTATCAACAATAAAGAATATGGTCGGGTTCTCAAGGTGCTTCATGTAATAAAGTTTATTCGCAGCAAATATCATTGTGAGCGTCTTTCCACTCCCCTGCCAATGCCAAATTAGCCCCCTATTCTTTTCTTCTTCACCCTTTAAGTTCCCGATTACTCTCTCCACCATCCTGTTTGCGGCCCTATACTGCATATAACGAGTGATTACTTTGGTTGCATTTCCAAATTCAACTCTAAAAAAGAGAAAATTTTTGACGATATCGAGCAGGGTATCGGGAGAAAGCATTTCAAATAGAGAATCAATCCCCTCTTCCCCCCTTTTGCTAAAAATTCCCCCTTTCCCCCCTTTGCTAAAGGGGGGTGAGGGGGGATTATTCCCTACATTACGCCATTCGTAGGTCTTAACATCTTCTTGCCACGGAACAATGGGGAAATATCTTACCTGACTTTCGGCAGCAACTCCAATCTGGATATACTTATAAAGTTCAGGAACTATTCTTTCGTAATCCTTAATCTGTTTATAAGCGTTAAACCAGCTTTCAGATATGTTAGCGGGATTCTTGCATTCAATATCGACAAGAGGGATACCATTTACATAGAGGATGATATCGGTTCGTATTCTGTCTTTACCTTGATAATAGACCTGCCTTGTAATGATGAATTCATTATTTTCAATCTCTCCAAAATCAAAAAGCTGGACATACTTAACAACCTTTTCTTTCTCAAACTTTACAGGAACCCCGAATTTGTAAAAATTCAAAATCCTTTTGGCTCCTTCAACTCCAGTACCGGTAAGCTTTAACTCATTGATGATTTTATTGATCTCCCCATTTCCAACTTCTGCTTCCCTATTCACCCTCTTTAATGCTCTAACCAGATTCGGAATCAATAAAGGCTCTTCATAGCTATCCCGTTCAAGATCATCTGCAGGAACAAATCTCCAACCCTTTTCTTGAAGTCTCTGGACTATGTAATCTTCGACGAGGTGAACTTCGCGAAATACCATTATTTTTTACCAGTTAATTTCTTTTTAATAAAAAGAAGAAATTCCTTCAGGGCTTCTTCTGGTTCATCATTAATATCGCTATCAATTACCCTATCCTCATCTCCATTATGAAAATGCTTAGGAAAAGTTTTAACCTGTTGCCACCTCATATGAGGGGCATTGTTGTGTCGATATATCGATCCATCTAAATGCTTTCTCTCCCAGTGGTAACTGTATCGTCCCTCAAGTTTCAGGGAGTACCAGATATCTACAAAGCTGCCATCTATCAGGATTATCCTAAGTTCATTAATGTCAGTGATAATCACATCTTCGACGATGTCGCTGAACTCAATCTCCGCCGTTTCTTTAAGTCTCCTCACATCAATTATCATCAAAGTTCTCCTAGGGCCTTCTCCAGTTCGTCCTTTTTAAACTCAAGATGATCAAGCTTCTGTAAATCCTGCCATGTATCTTTTTCTTCGATTTCACCCTTTTTATATCGACCCTCAAACTCCTCGACGCTTGAAACCCCATACTTCATTCGTATTTTAAATATTTCCGTCTTTATCTCCCTTAATTTCTTTTCAAGAAAAACCTTTAAACTATCTCTGAGCATCTCATCTTTTGAAAGATTCAATTTCTCTGCCAGTGCCTCAATTTCTTTTGCTTGTAATTCCATATGGACACCTCCTTCTACTGGATCTTCCTTTGATTTAGCCTTTTACCCTTACTTTCCCCGTCAGCAAATCATTCATCAATCCCTTCTTTACCCTTCCCAATTTTTCCTTTCTATTCCGTAATGACCCAAGCCTCTTATCCAGCGTACTCAGTATTTCAGCAATTTTCTGTTGTTCAGGAAGAGGTGGAAGAGGAATTGGCGTTTCTTCAACCTGTGAAGAGTTCAAATGTGGTTGAGCGGATCTAACTTTAAGGCCCACAAAATGCCTTTTCTGAACCGAGCCAGAGAGCAAATAATATGTTAAGAACTGGGAATCAATAGTATCTGAAGGAGTTACTATTAAATCGTAACCGGCAACTGCTCCTTCCCATTCTTTTGTAACCAACGCCACATCACCAGTATAAGCACCGCTACGAACTACTAATATGTCACCCACCCTCAAAAATGGATCACGTGAGTTAGGAACCGCACTACGATTAATGAAAATCAACCCTTCCCTTACGATCCTCCCACGTTTTACATTTGTTGCTCTAATCATGGGTATCCCACTGCTTTCTAATGCAGGAGGTTGACCTAATCCGTATCGAACATTGGCTGTTTCCCCTAATTTTATTACTTCCCATTCTTTCGGTAACTTTCCTATCTCTGTATTCTTAAACTCTTTATGACCTATGCCTTTTGTTAAGAGTTCTTGCATCAACCCCTTTTTCATTTTTTGTGTCTTCTCTATCGCCACATCAACCTTTTCAATGGCTTGATCCGCAGTAGAAAGAATCTCAGCAATTTTTTTCTGTTCAGGGAGTGGAGGGAGAGGGAGTTTTTGGCGTTCAAATATGAATTTGTTTACGTGTTTTAGATACATCCCTGAAATTTTTGTATTCAATTCCATGAAACACGTTTTAAGAAAATAGAATAGAAAAAGTTTATTTAGGTTCTGGTTCTTAGGCACAATCTTAACCATAGTTGAGGAAAGTATGCCCTCAAAATCAGTAAATGAATCCCCGCAATAAAACCCGTCCCAAATTAGGATAATGTCTTCTCTATTAACTTTAACACATTCGCTATCTTCTATTGCCCACTGAGTTAAAGACCCTGTCCGGAGCGTCTCAGCGGTCAGATATGGAAGAGTGTCTTTCCTTCCCTGGTCAAGTAATACTTTCGGCTTCCTTCCTTTTTCATATGTAATAATTTCTCCTAATTTTACCACTTCCCATTCCTTCGGTATCCTCCCAAATTCCGTATCTTTGAATATTTGATTACTTCTCAACCTTTAAGCTCCTTTATTGAAAAATCCTTTCACAAACTTTGACTCTTCTGCCATCAATGACAAGAGTTCATCTCGTGTCGCAATTCGGTCTGTACTGCCTGCCCGGATGCAGAATCCGTGATCTCTGTAATTATAGGGCGGTTGACTTCCCTTATTAATGCTTACCATTATCACCTTTTTCTGTCTAAGTTCGCTGACTCCTATTCTTGACTGAACTTGAGGCTCTATCCAATTTCTTATTAAATCAAGAATCTTTTTCTGATATCTTTCGATCTGCGTGTCGTCAAGTCCTTTTGGGTTTCCATTATTGTCTATGCCAATGAAAATTCGGCCCCCAAAAGAATTAGAAAAAGAACAAACTGTTTCCAGAAATTCCTTTTTATCCTTATCGCTTTCCATTTCAAGTTTAAACTCTATCTTCTCACTCTCGCCGCCTGTCACCCAATACTCTATATCCTCTTCTTCGTATTCAACGTCAAAACCTTCTCTGTCCTCGTAAAGATGTTTCCAATTATAATCACGATAATCTAATCTGGCAGAAAGGTTTCTCTTGGAGTATATAATTATATAGAATCTTCCAACTTTATCTTTGGTCTGGATTTTATTAGTCTTCGAAAGATCTAATTCTGCTGTTTCCTGTGGGTTATTTTCGTATTCAATAAAATATTTAACACCTATATCGTTCATAGTTAATATGCTTGTATCTGCGTCTATAACGAAACCATCTCTTGCAAACTTAACATTCTTTATTCTTGCACTAAAATCAGGAAGATAAAAAGCAATTGTCCAGTCAGAAAGATAGGATAATTCCCTATCAAGCCACCAAGTAATAGCCGAATGATATTCGGGTATAGTAGGAAGGCCTTCTTTTAGAGGCAGTGATTCCCAGGATTTTCTTATGTAAGCATTGCTACAATTATTTTCAACTTGGAATTTGAAAAGGTATGTTTTAGATGGCCATTGTCGAAGTCGCGATTTTGGGAAACTACGAGTATCTTTAAGTAATTTCCTTTCAAAGCTAGATAAGGGAGAATATCCTCCATATTGTTGACTGATTTTATTTGAATCTTCTTCAATATCCCTAAAATACCCTTTTGGTTTTATCTTATGGGATGAAATCTTAAATTCGGTACCTTCTCCTAATGAGTTAATAAACTCTTCCAAGATTTCTACATCGATCAAGTCTTCTATTAACAACAGGTCTCCATAGTCCAACTTTTTAGATTTTACTCCTTCCTCATCTTTTATGGGGAGAAAGAAAAGTTTTAAAGGGTGGTAACAACCCTCAAATAGAAAAAATGCCCCTTTTAATAAAATCTTCTTCAAATATTGATTCTTCCTAATATTCAAGACGTGAAGTAGCTCTTCTTTTTTATCCATTAAAGTCTCCTAAAATCTGATTGCCATACGTTCTTCCTAATGAGGCCCACCAGACCTAAAATTTTATATAAATTTTTATCTTTTATTATATTTTGTGTCATCATAGTTACCTCACAGGTAACTTTCTTACCCCAAAATGTAAGTTTTTCTTTTAGTTTTTATATTTTGTTTACCCCCTCACCCTCGCCTTCTCTTCGAGGAGAGAAGGTTATATGGAGGGCTATTACCTTAGATTCTTCGTCGCGTCCGCTCCTCAGAATGACAATAAGTGGGATCACTTCTTACAAATCTATTGCCTTCCCTCCTAACCTGATGTCCCAAAAAAGTCCCAAAAATGTCCTATAATTTTATGGGACATGGCCATGTCCCATAAATGTCCCATAATATTATACTGGGACATAATGTAAATCTCTTCTGCCTTTACCTCTCCTTATCACCATCCCCAATTTTATAAGATGATTTAGATCTCTCGTTAATGTCTTCCGATTAACATCGGGGAAAAGTGTAATATATTCCCTCATCGTTAATCTTCCATTCTGCTTCATAAATGCAATTGCTTTTTTTTCTCGACTACTCAATAAAGATAATTTTTCTTCGGCTCTTTTCTCTTTTCCAGCGAGTTTCAGATACTCATGGCTCTGCTTGAAAGTCACGTAAAAATAATTTTGATCAAATTCTATCTTCGGAAACGGGGCGTTCTCTTTCTTGCAGATCTCCCTTATCCTCTCAAATCCGGTTCCCATCTTTTCACCAAAGTGAACCTTTCGACTCCCAGGCCTGAAGGCCAGGGCTTGCTCAAGGTTCACCCTGAGCCGCGCCTTCCCACCCCACACGCGGTCGAACGGGTGA
>Ga0315314_1001371_pt1 | contig 22212 bp, 22 predicted proteins | sample TDP9_MG_FD_203631 | JGI IMG/M metagenome (GOLD analysis project Ga0315314, IMG submission 203631) | Freshwater sediment microbial communities from Lake Towuti, South Sulawesi, Indonesia - TDP9 | ecosystem: Environmental > Aquatic > Freshwater > Lake > Sediment | place: Indonesia: South Sulawesi... | reverse complement strand
TGGGGTGTATCCATGGCTCTGCCTCCTTCCGTTACGCTTGAGGCAGAGTATACACCATGTGGCTCGATTGTTAAAGTGCGACTATTTCAACAAACATCTGTTCTATGTCGAAAGCAGGCTAAGTAGCCAGGAAAGTTCTCATATCCCCGGAAAGGTCTGACTCCCAGCCAATTCAGAAGCATCACACTCCACTTCCACAGGCGATTGGGGCAGGTGAGGGCAAGGAGGCCTTTCAGCCTTAAGACGCGCGCCATTTCCGTGACAGCCTGCTCCGGATTAACAGTATGCTCAATGACCTCACTCGAGACGACGATGTCGAAAGACGCCGCCTGAAAGGGCAGCACAAGAGCATCACCAATAACAGGTTGAACAGAAGCTTTCGATAGTGTCTGCTGCAATAGTGACTCGCCAACGTCCAAACTGGTGACCTCAGCGCCTCGTGTGCGCGCCCAACTGGAGAACCATCCGGTACCACATCCGACATCCAGCAAGTGTTGTCCGGAGAGATCGGAAGGGAGAAGTTCTTCGTAAACGACCTCCAGACGTCGCTGCAGGTCATAAGGATTCATCATGTCATCATACTGCTCGGCAATTCCGACGTAAAAGAATCTCTTCGAGTCAGTCACGATCATCCTCTGTCGGTTTACCAGCTTCTATTCTCGCTGAGCGACGAGGTCGCCGCTTGAGAAAGTATAGCGGACGCTTCTTCACCTCCTGGAAGATGAACCCGATATACTGGCCTAGCAGACCTAGGATGATGAGTTGCATGCCTCCAATCGCCATTACGCCTAATATCAACGATGCCCAGCCAGGCGGCAGTTCGCCCCGCCTGCCCGTACTAATCAGGTATAGCACCCAGCCAACTTCCAGTGCGGCGAGGAACAGCAGAATGAGTCCTATCCAGATAGCAAGTTTCAAGGGAGCTGTTGAGAAAGAGAAGATGGCATCGGTAGCCAGTTGTAGCAGCTTACGCCATGAGTATTTGGGCCGTCCCGCAATCCGGGGCTCCTCCTCAAAACGGAGGACCGTCCATGGAAACCCCATCCAGGTCACAATCCCGCGAAGGCAACGATGCCGTTCACGCACCTGACGTAGTCCATCTACCACATCACGGGACATTAACCTGAAATCGGCTGAATTAGGTAAGATGTATGTTTGGCTTAGATGATTGATGAGCCAATAGAAACCATGAGACACCCATCGCTTGAGCAGAGTCCTGTCCCTGTCGGTATGCCGCTGAGTCAGAACCAGGTCGTAGCCTTCCTCATATAGTGCAAGCAACTGTGGCAAAAGCTCTGGGGGATGTTGACCGTCTCCATCCATAGTGATCACGACGTCACCGTCTGCGTAATCCAGGCCGGCGGTGAGCGCTACCTGGTGTCCAAAATTGCGGCTTAGCTCGAGCAAATGTGCCCTGCTATCAGCCTCCATGATCTGCCGGACCAAAGAAGCTGTTCGGTCGGTGGAGCCGTCATCCACGTACCACACATCACAGTCGTGCGGCAATTCATTCAAGACGACCGCCAGTCGCTTGTGGAAATATAAAATGACCGCTTCTTCGTTGTAGAGGGGAACTACTATACTGATGTGCATGCGATGTTTCTGCCCTCACACTCTCCAGGCGAGTACCAGCGCCTGGTATCATAGCTTGGCTACCTGACGGTAAACCTCGATAGCTTTAGGAAGAACGGCTTCAGATCAAAAGGCCCGCTGTTCGAGAATTGGCGCTTCGTTATGCACAGGAACGACGATCGAAAGAGATGGCAAGCTCGGTGTGGGACCATGTGTCCCTTGATCTGACGCACTGCAAGTCGGCTTACTCATCTGAATCTGGCTAAAATCCGTGGGAGCAAGCAACCTCACATTGCCGGCGGAAACGCTGATACCCGTCCCAGTCGTCACTAATGCGAACAGCCCGCAGGTCGAGGATACCCTTGCCACCCGGTTGCGTCCAGCCCATGCCAGACCGCTCCATGCGGTCCTTGACCAGGTGTCTATAAGCGCCGCTAGAGCACGGGCTAAGAGTTCGTGTCGGTTGCAGGTGCAGATGAGTACGGAAAAGGGCACTTTAAAGCTTCCTTACCACCATAGTCTGCCGCTTGCTACCAACCCACAAGCATATACGCTCTATGGCTACCATTGCAAAAAATATTAGAAACGGGTAGATTGGCGCGCGGAATCGAGGTTGTCCCAAAAATATTATTGAACCGACTGTCACACTGATAAGAGGGCATAGGACAAAGAAATACATTCGCAGATTATTTCTAGAGCTTACAGCGAATGGCAAACCTAATATCGCGAGAGGCAAAAGCAGCCAATCAGCCACAACTAGGATTCGGTTACCCCAGGACCCCCATAGAGCCTGAAGTTTTCTAATTCCCAGCGAGACAAAAACCGTTGGGTTTTCTAGAATATATATGACCGCCTTTCGCGTGTAAAACCGGCTCTTCTCAACTTCTGACAACTTAGAAACCTCTTTTTCAAACATTTGAGTGGGAACGTGGTATCCGCCTGTTGCTTCAGGGTTGTTTCCTAGGTATAAAGTAATCCCCCCCTCTGTAGCGAGTACAGGCGCCCCAACAACCAAGCAGTTTCGAATAACCCAGGGAGCCACCGCTAGGAGCATCGTGAACATTACAATGAATGATTTGTGGAATTTACGACGTATATCACCTTTTGTGAAAGCAAACATGCCTACTAAAACCAGTCCAGAGAAAAGGCTCCCCTCTGCTCGACATAGAATTGTTAGTCCCATAGCCAGTCCCAGTAGGACAAGAGAACCTTTCTGGGGTTCCTCGACAACCTTATACGCCAAATAGACTACGAAAACGAGGAAGAACATATAAAGCGATTCTGTCAGAACTTGCTTCGTGTAATAGAGGACAAGCGGATGGACCGCAAATAGTGCGGCAGACATAAGGGCAGTACGGAAATGAGAAAGCAACGTCAAGCCGATATGTAACAGGAGAAGGACTGCAAAGCTTCCAGTAAGTGCTTGAAGAATAAATAGATTAGTACGGCTTCTGCCACCAATGGCGTATACTATAGCAATGAGGTAGGGGTACAGCGGTGATCGGAAAGCGTAACCTTCCTCAGAATATGCCAGGCCTTCTGATAGAATGTTAATGGCTGTTTCCTCATAAACCTTAGGGTCACCACCAGAGGATGGCTTAACAGGCACCTGCAAGACAAAGCAGAGCCGAATGAGGAGTGCTCCAAGGAAGATACCTGTGTACCAGATACGGAGCATGCTCCTGGGAATCATTTTGACATCTCCCATTTACTTCTCGATTCTCACCACTCTGACATCCATCTGATCTGCCTACGGAATCTACCGTCCCGTCCGCCCTCTCGTCCCCATCGTTGACCACCACAACCTGGTCCGGCTTTTCCTCGGTGCCCTCGATGAGGGCGTGCAATGCCTTCCGCAGGAGTTCGTGTCGGTTGAGGTGCAGATGAGAACAGAAAACCTCATATGGCCGACGTATTCCCGAGGAGATAGTAAGTTAGTGTATCCTTGTTTGCCCTCATCTCGCGAAGCTCCTGATCAGCCCTCTTCAGTGCACTCTGGATTGTGCGACGTGACGACCAGCACCGGCAGATTGTCTCAGCCAGCTCCTCAGACGAAAGAGATTCCAAATCCAGGACCCAATCTTCGCAGCCATACAGCTCGGTGATGCCTCTCATTTTGATCTCATAATAGTAGTCGTCGTAGAGGGCGATTGTTGGCACCCCTTCTGAGAGACCAAACACAGCTCCATGGTATCTGGACGCGATGATCAGTTCAGCTTCTGCTGTCAAACCCTTGACTTCGTAGTCCAAACAAGGCCGATCAACGACATAAGCCTTTTCTCGTACTTTCATGTTTGAACGAATCGAATGCGCGGCATCCACATCATGACCGGGGTAAACATGGGGGATGAAGAGAACATGAAGCCCTAGCTTCTTGATTGCCGAATCAAGCCCTTCGGTTAGAAGCTCCCTGTAGCGATAGGCATCTGACTCGTTGATGGAGACACCAATGTATGCATCTGTCTCCGAGAGACCCGACGCGCTAAGGATGCGTCTCACTTTCGGACGCGCCTCTCCTTTAAGAAACAGTGAGTCATCTGGTGCGAATTGGATGATGGGGTGTCTGACACCGATACTATATAGCATACTCTTGGAGAAGAAACGGTCTCGGACAGAAATGAATTCAACAGTCGGGCTATTAAGGACGATTCCTGTCAGTCGCGTAATCATCTTATCCATAAAGGTATTCGTCCTAAAAGGCCCAATGGTTTGGCTGAATATAAGAGTGGGTTTGCGAAATACTATGGGCAAAAACATGTAGAACAAAACATTCACCAAGAAATCGCTTCCACCGTAGTTGTGCAAATTTCCCCCTCCGGTGAAAACAACGCAGTCAGCGGAAGCAATCTCCTCGACAATCGCTGGTGAGGGCAATCGTCGTATCGAAACGGTCCGCCCTATCGTTTTTCTCAGAAGTACGTTGAGGAGGATGTATGTGTAGAGGACCGCGGTCTCCACCTTACGGTGAGGATAATAAGCACGGCGCACGGCTCGAATGGCATGGGTTCTTGCTGTAAAGGGAGGGTTATGAGATGCGGCAACCATCTCCACGGAAGGATCTATCTCACGAATGTAGGTGACGACCGACGAAAACATGGCCTCATCACCTACGTGATAGTAGTTTCCACCCCCTATGTCACCGACGATTAGGATCTTCATATCTCGCTGTCATAAACAAGTGATACGAATTATGGAACTGCCGCTCTATTCCCGGCCTCATACCTAAGCCGGGCTGCAGTGAAGCTCATCATCGAAGAGGTCTAGATAGAGCTCAGCAATCCGGTCCCAACCAAACCGAGCCTCGGCGTGAGATCGGTTGTTTTGTCCCATTACCGATCTGCTTTGGGGCTCGGCGAGGAGCTCTAAAATGGCCCGGGAGATCTCCACAAGATCACTCCTATCTATAAATATGGTTCCCATGGGTGCTACCAACTCATCCAGAGGAGGCTCTCGGGCTGCGATCACCGGGAGCCCACAGGACATGGCTTCCAGCAAGGCAAGGGGAGATGCCTCACCCTTGGATAGGAACATGAACACATCAGCCGCGTGGTAGACCGGAAGCGGGTCACCTACAGCTCCCAGGAAGCGTACGTGCTCTTCCAGGCCAAGGGCTCTAGTTTGCTCTGTCAACCTTCCTTTCTCAGGCCCATCACCGGCCACCAAATAGACCAAGCCGGGAAAGTCTTGGATAACCTGGGGCAGTGCCATCAACACCCTGTGCACACCCTTGCGCTCTTCGAGAGCAGCTACTGTCGCCAGAACAGGGGCATCGGTTGGAATATCCAGGCTTTTCCGAGCCCCAGCTTTTCCATCCGGCGGTTGAAATCGTCTTAGATCCACCCCACTGGGAATGATCACAGACGGACGCCCAAGCCAATCGCGAACCCCATCAGCTACATAGCCGCTCACGGCGACAATGCGTGTAGCTGCCCTGGCGACACGGCTCTGCCGAAGCGTTTCATAGCGGTGGGGTACTTGCTCAAATGGGTAGTGGAGAATCAAGTTCGTACACGTGCTCCCCCCAGGCAGCAGGCGGAAGGCAAGTTCTTCTCCATGCCAGGTGAAAAAGAGATTAACCACATCAGGACGAAGCCAAACCAGCAGAAGGGCATAGGCTGGGCCGGCCCAGAGGGCCCGAGAATATCGGGGAAGGCGCAACGGGTGAAGGAACACCCTTGGCTGTAAAGCGCCCCACGGCCAGGGTCGGTTCTCCCACCAGGTGAGAATATGAACCTCCACCCCCCGCTTACCCAGGGCGTTAGCCAAGTCAACTGTAAAGCGTTCGATCCCTCTAAGGAAACGGAACAGGAAGGGGGATAGAAAGGCTACGCGCATAAGGCTCTCCGGTCGTCATTCCCCTGATAAACCCGCACATACGCCTCTACCAGCCGGTCCCATCCGAACCGCGCTGCCAACTCCCGGTTGCGCTGACCATAAGCAGGGTTAGCGGCTAAGGTTTGCAAAGTTTCCCGAAGAGCCATTGCCAGCGCCTCTTCATCCCCGGGCGGCACGAGCTTCGCTTCAGCACCATCCAGCACCTCCGGCAAGCCGCCTGCGGTCGTTGCCACTATCGGTTTCCCGGCCGCCATCCCTTCAAGGGCTACCAAGCCAAAAGCCTCTCGGAGCGATGGTACAACTACGGCCTGGCTATCTGTCATGCACCGACCAACCTCATGATGAGCTAGCCTGCCTCGAAATACCACCCGCCCATCTAACCCTAGCTTTTGAACTTCCTGCCGTAGGCGCTGTTTCTCTGGGCCATCGCCCAGGATCATCAGATGAAGTGCAGGAAATTCAGCGCTGATCGTGGCAAAAGCCCGTAGCAAGACATCAAAGCCTCGCACCTGAGCCAGCCGTCCCGCAGCCAGCACGTAAGGTGCGACCAAGGGCCGGTCGCTGCGATGGGCCACAAAACTGGTCAATTCCACCGCGTTGTGGATCATGGTGTCTTTATCGAGGGTCCCCGGCTCCCATTGAGCTGCCTCCTTCAGCAGATAGCGAGAACATGCGGTCACAGCATCGGCCCGACGCAGGAGGGCTCGAAAGAGCCAACGATCAAAGCGCGTCCCTCGCTCTAGCCCCTCCACATCATCCCCGTGCAGGGAGACGACAAGACGGACACGAAAGAGACGAGCGGCGATGAGAACAAAGAGACTCATTCCCCCGGCGAAATGCAGGTTGACCACATCCGGGCGAAAGCGCCCTATCCGCCACAGGAGTCGCTCCAGAGCCAGCGGAAAGTAGAACCAACTCGCCAGGAAGACATCGGGACGGCCAGCGCGAAGCTGGGCCAGGCGAGGGTAGAGGAACAATGCTCGCTCCACCGACACGCCATCCAGTACTTCCCGACTGGACAAGCGGCGTGGGTAGCGGTTAGTCAACACCCAGACCACATGACCACGAGCCCGGAGTTCCTGGGCCAGGCGCTGGGTTACCGTCTGAAGGCCACCCAGGACAGGGGGATAGCTGGAAGGAAGGAGCAGAATCCTCATCGCCGCTTCTGGAAGTTGCCAATAGTCTGCTCATACACCTCCAGGTTCATCTCCGCCACCCGTCTGGAGGTGTAGAGTGCTTCTACTTTCGCCCGCCCCGCTCCACCCATACGCTGCCGTAGCGCTGCGTCTCGTGCCAGGCGAATAATGGCCCGGGCCAGACCGTCCACATCTCCCGGATCCACCAGGATGCCTGTGGTGCCGTCATCCACTGTCTCCGGGATACCACCGATACGACTGGCAACCACAGGCAAACCTGCAGCCATGGCCTGGGCACAGGTGTAGGAGAAACTCTCATAGATCAGTGAAGGCACGACACAGATATCGGCACTGGCATAGGTCGTCAGCAGTTCGGCCTGGGAGACCTGCCCCTGTAGATCCACCCGTGAGTCCAATCCCAGGGAAGCGAAATGCTCCCTCAGGATGGTGATCTGGGAACGGCCATCGGGCAGTGGCCGGTCGGCGCCAATGAAAACGAAGCGAGCCTGAGGCACTGCCCTCAGCACCTGGGGTATGGCCTCTGCCAACACCTGGACTCCCTTACCCCGCTCCACCCGCCCGACGTGCAGGATCATCACATCGTCGCCCGCGTTGGGCTCGCGGGGAGTAGGGCGGAACTCCTCCGCGTTCACAGTATTGGATATCACCGCGATCCGCTCCAGCGGAATCCCGCACTCGGTGGCGATGACTCGGGCCATGTCGTGGGATGGGGCTGTCAGGGCGTCGGCATGGCGGATGCAGAATTTCTCCAAGACGGCGGTGATGGTAGTGTCATAGCGCATTTCCTCAGCCCTATAATACCGTCGAAGCACGAACATGGGCGTCTGACAGCGGATCGCTACTGGTGCTTTGTGGTGAGTGAGCACATAGAAGAACCCCTCCGCATTGACCTCGGTAAACTCTACCAGATTCAGCCCCTCGGCTTGCTCGATTTCCCGCAGCTTGCGAGCCACCCGCCAACTGTAGATAAGTTGCTGCACCGGACGCACGTAGCGGCCCAACAGCGGCAGGCGGCGCAGGCGGTAGTGATCCCTAGAGAGCAGGCGATAGACCGCCACGCCGTTATCCTTATGCACGGCAGGCACCTCCGCTGACCGCCGGCAGGCGACCACAGTGACCCGATGCCCCAGTTGGTGCAGGGCATGGCTTAGATAATAGTTGTGCATGGCCACGCCACCGTAGCCGCTATGCGGTGGGTACCACTGGTTAGCAAGAACGATGTGCATGGTATCCTGTCACAATGCTGCAAATTCCTCTATAACTCGTTTGTAAACTTCAAGGCGTTGATCTACATTCTCTTTCAGGCTTGCCAATTGGCGGATGCGCTCGCGCCCGCGTTGGCCCATTCGCATCCGCTCCTCGTCATACGTCAGTAGTTTGACGATGGCTTGTGCAAGTCGCTCAGGGTCACGAGGTGGTACTAAAACTCCGGTTTCCCCGTCCGCTACCAGTTCCGGGATCCCCCCCACCCGTGAGGCAACGACGGCCTTGCCGACCGCCATAGCCTCGTAGATTGCGCTGGGGGAATTCTCCCACCGCGAGGGAACCACGCAAAGGTCAGCGGTGTGATACTTTTGTAGCAGTTTCGCTTTGGGGAGAAAACCATGGCACACCACACCCTCCGGCAACCGCTCGCCTGGATGCGGTTGATAGCCATAGAAATCGAAGACGGCTTCGGGCACCCTGGCTCGCACCAGCGGGATGGCCTGGAGCAACACATCCGCGCCTTTAACCGGGTCGTGGCGAGCAGCGAAGAGGACGTGCTTACCATCAAAAGAAGGCCCCACCTGCACTGGTGGTTTTGTCTCAAGCAGCTTTGGATCGAGTGGGAGAGGGAGCACGGTAGTGCGTTTCAACGGTGAACCCAACTCCGCCGTAACCAGTCGCAGCAGTTCGCGGGAAGGGCTGAAGACCCAGGCGGCCCTTTGAATACCAAACAACTCCACCCGCCGGTTAAACCACTCGGAACGATCAACAGTTGCGCCGCTCGCCCGCTTCACGGTATAGCGCGAGCCGTGCAGATGACAAACGTAAGGGAAGGGAGCTCCCAGTGCGTGCCAGAAATCGCCGCCTTCTGTGAACTCCACCAGGTCTATGGGTGCAGCATGATACAGTTTTTCAAGAAAACGATACTTCAGCCAGCCCCACTCCAGTGTGCGAAGGGTGAGGGCCAATGTGCTCACCACGGGGAGCTTGCTGACATACCAATGCCATCCACCCTTGAGCAGGGGGCGGTAGACGTGCACCCCTTGATCCCAACTTCCCGCTGGGCACTGGGGGCAATGGGCGGTAACGACGCTGACGGTATGCCCACGGCGCACCAGTTCTCGGCCCACTGTTTGCACATAGGTGCCCGCGCCACCCCCGCCATGGGGATGGGGATATACATTTTCCACGAAGCAAAAGTGAAAGGATCGGGACATAAGTTATTGGACAATGTTACATTTCGTCATTGCGAGCAAAGCGAAGCAATCTCCAAGCGTCTAGGGGATTGCTTCGGCGCAAACCATGCCCTGAGCGTAGCGAACGGGAGCGCGCCTCGCAATGACACTTAGAGTGGAATCTGACATTATCGAGGTTGCATTTAGCTCCCTGATATAGTCCGTCTCAGCGAGCGATATGTTCGCACCGCAGACGGGGGCAGGTACAAATTCCCGCACGTTTTCAGGAACTCAGGCCATACCTTTAACCAACGCAGATCCCGGAAAGCTACCCACGCCAGTTGAATCCCCTCTATCGAGTTATGAGCGACTACCCGGCAGGCCAACTTGGTCACCAAGGGCCCCCAAACGCGCCGATAAGCTGGCCTCCGAGCCAGATAGTCCCACAGCGGGCGCAACGAGCGGGTGTCTTCCCCCTGCCAATGCTCTGGATGACCATAGAGAGCCCAAAACAAGTGCTTATAACTCTCCAGTTGGTGCCCCTTGAGCCCGATTTGCGTTTCCACAATTTTGAGCGCCGTTTGACACGCGGATTCGGTCTGCTCTCGGACATGTTGGTGAGCAATACCACCAGGGATGTGTTCTCGCCGCTGCACCAGGGCTTGGGGAATCACTGCCACTCTTCGTACCTGGCTCAATCGCCACCAGAGATCGTAATCCTGGGCGTAGCGCAGGTTTTCCTGGTATCCCCCAGCCTTTTCCAAAGTCTGTCTTCTAACAAACATACTGGTGTGGACGAAGGGGTTGTGGATCAATAGATGGGCGCATATTTCATCATGGTTGGCAGGTCCCTGGACTGTCCGCAACCTCTTCCCTTGCGCATCAATGATGTCTGCCCAGGTGCCGAGCCCACCGACCTCTGGGTGAGCTTCCATGAAACTCAGTTGACGCGCCAGCCTGCCTGGCAGGGAGAGATCATCGGCATCCTGACGGGCAATGTATTCACCTTTCGCCAATTTTAATCCTTCATTCAAAGATTTGGTAAGACCGATGTTTTCTTGATTATTGATTATTCTTATTCTCGGATCGCGATAGCTTTGTAAAATTCCCAGTGTTCTATCGGTAGAGCCATCATTAACTATGATAAACTCATAGTCCTTAAAAGTTTGGTTTAGGATGCTATCCATTGCTTCACGGAGATATTTCTCTCCATTATATACGGACATTAAAACAGTGATTTTGGGATTCATCACTTTTTCAGTCATCAACAAAATCAATATAATGAGACCACTGCTCCAGCCACATTTCCAGCACTAAGAGAGCCCACAACTTATAACCCGATCCTCCCTTATCCCTCTCAAAAAAACCATCAATGAGACGGGCTACCGATTCCATACTAAAAAACTTCCCTACCTTGGCATCAGGACTTTTAAGATATCTGATTGTCATATTCCTTACCGCAGGTTGTCTGAGCCAATGACCAACTGGGGCACCAAATCCCTGTTTAGATCTGTAAAGAATCGAGTCGGGAATAATCCCTTGAAATGCCTTTTTAAGGATAGATTTTCCTGTACCACCCTGCACTTTATAAGAACAGGGCAGACTAAAAGTAAATTCGGCCAATTCGTGATCTAAGAATGGAGCTCTACTTTCCAGAGAGGCCCACATGGAAGACCTGTCCACCTTAGCTAAAATGTCACCGGGCAGATAACAATTTATATCAAAGAAGAAGGCTTCATTCAATCCGCGGACGCTGTCATTTGGAAAGTAATAATAAACATATTCATCGTCAATGAATTGGCTTGTTCTCCAGATAGCTTGTTTTTCCTGTGGTGAAAGATATTTCATTCTACCCACATGGGTGAAATAATACTGATTTTTAAGCTTCTCCCTAAAAACGAGAGATTTCGCCCATTTCTTTATGCCCCTTTTCTCCACTACCTTATCTAAATTAAAATACCATCCATATCCACCAAACGTCTCGTCTCCGCCATCTCCAGTCAGGATGACTTTTACATTTTGCTTGGCATATTTGGAAATAAGAAAGGTTGGAATGTTAGAAGAATCTGCAAATGGCTCATCGTAGCATTTAGCCATCTCTAAAAGGAGGACGGGGACATCAATGTCCATCTGCATCTCGTGATGATCAGAAGCGCACAAAACCGATACTTCTTTGGCATAAGGTAGTTCGTTAATGTAATTCCCAAAACCCACAGAAAAGGTCTTAATCTTTTCTTCACTTGTCTCCTTCATCAGATAAGATACGATGCTGGAATCAACACCTCCACTCAAAAAACTGCCTATTGGTACATCGCTCACAAGGTGTCTCTTTACGGCATTCTTTAGAAGGCGGCGGATTTCTTCACAGGCTTCCTCTTCTTTGATTTTGATTTCTTTATAATCAAGCCTCCAGTATTTTTCTTTTTTCTCCATACCCCCTTGGTTATAAATCAAATAAGAAGCTGGCTCTAAAACATGGATATTTTTGAAGATAGTCCTGTATGGAGGTACATACAGTAAAGTCAGGTAGTTATCAACAGCCCGATAATCTAATTTCCCTTTTATTAAGCCAGAGGCTAATATCGCTTTGATCTCCGAGGCAAAAAGGAGGTCTCCCTTTTCAGTAAAAGCATAGTAGAGCGGTTTTTGCCCAAATCTATCCCTGGCCAGGAAAAGCTCTTCTTTAGCCTCATTCCAAATAGCAACAGCAAACATTCCATTCAATATTCTTAGACACTCTGGTCCATAGGCGATATAAGAAGCAAGAACAACTTCGGTGTCAGAATTGGTTCTAAAACCATGTCCCATCTGTTTAAGTTTATCTCTTATTTCTTTGTAGTTGTAAACTTCGCCATTATAAACTATGGTGTAAGAAGGGGCATCTTCCTTATCAGCCATTGGCTGGTGCCCCGAAACCAAGTCTATTATCGCAAGACGCCTGTGCCCAAGAGAGCAGTTGGGAAAATGGCTATAGCCAAATCCATCAGGCCCTCTGTGATAAAGGGCATCGTTCATTCTCTTTACCACTTCGATATCTATGGGGCTCTTAAAGGAGACTATTCCGCAAATGCCGCACATTATCCCATTCCGTAACTGCTCAAGCCGTGTCATTGCGAGCGGAGCGAAGCAATCCCCACCTCGCAAATTGGAGATTTCCTTCGGCAGGCTCAGGACAAGGCTTCGGCACAAAACTTGTCCTGAGCGTAGCCGAAGGAACCGTGCCTACTCAGAAACTTGCCTGTCATTGCGAGCCCCGCAGGGGCGAAGCAATCTCCACGTAGCTACTTGGGGATTGCTTCGGCGGAAAACCGCCGCCTCGCAATGACAAGATGGGGGTGTTTCTGCCCTTTAGAATGGCGGGCCCCGCCATGGCCGACTCGCAATGACAGCCTGAGTAGTCACCCCAATCCTATGCTTTTAAATACATCTTCGAATCTCTTCTGCCAGGTATGGTCACGAAGGGCTCTCTCGTAGCCTGCCCACCTTATCCTCTCCCGTTCTTCACTATGGGAGAGATAGAACCTGATTTTATCAACAAGCTCCTCTTTGGAGTGATAGCACACAATTTCCTTGCCAATCTCAAAGAATTCCTCTAATTCAGGCATATATTCAACCATATAAAATCCGCCGCTCATCGGTGCCTCAAAGTCTCGGAGCCTAATCTGTAACATTCGGTTTTCTGTTTTGTGTGTTCCTCCACAAGACGAGAATCCCAGGTTTATCTTGCTTCTGGAAAACATCTTAACCAGCTCGTCGTCCGTAAGCGGTTCCCCTGATATGTGCTGTAAATCTCTGATTGGGGGTTGATTCAATAGAGCTCTCCTTACCCCTTTCACGTTTCTAAGTAACGTCCCCTTCAGTCCAGGTTTTCTCTTCCATCCTACTCCCCAGACCCTCACCTTGACCCCTTTAGTAAGGAGGTATTGTATATATTCTGGCCTATCACCATATTTCTGCCCTACGAAAGTCACATCATATATCTGCGGCAAGTTATAAGGTTTATAGATGTCAGGGTTGGCTGCTTCCTGACAGTAGATGGGATTGGCCCCGATTCTTTTGTAATCCTCAAGTCTGAATTTCTCAGGAACAAGGCAGCAATCGTAAGCAGGAGCTATCTTATCAACGAGATGAAATTGGTAAGAGGCATTGCAATACCAATTCATCGTTACTATACCCATTCTCGATATCTCCTTTATGACCTCAGGACTGCAACAGGCATCGTAAAAATAGCTGAAAAAGAGAGCGATGGGCTTCTTTGAATGGACCCTTTTGATCTGTTTCAGGAGTTCTTCTTCCAGTTTTGGTCTATTTTCATCTATAAATGTTTTGTCTTTCGGGCTAGAAGGATCCAAATTCTGGAAATGTGGATTCAAATCGTAGTCAAAGCGTATAACTTCATTTCCAATATCAACTAAAGGCAAGTATAGATTATAATACCAGGTCCTTGAACCTCTTAACCCGGTTGCCTCCGCAGAATCATTTGCGGCGTAGAATATTCTCATACCAGCCCCTTCTTCACAGCGTCTACATGGCACCCGAAGTGGAGCAATTCAATGGATCCCCTGTCTTTTATTGATCTTACGCAGAAAGCAGAGCGGATTTAGATTCCAAGACGTTTTCAAGATTAGGGTATCACTGTAGGAGCGCCGAGTGGCTAGATCACAATGTCCAGAACTCGGTGAATTCACGCCGCTTGAGCCCCTCGAGGCCTGCCCTGAGCCAGTCGAAGGGTCAAGTGTGCCGGTTCGCGGGTCGAGCTTTATTTCCCACCGCTCCATAGCGAGCGCACCGATGATCACGTCCAATTCGTGTCCATCGGCGCGATCCAGTTCTTGAACAGGCACAGCATCGGTATCGAAGGCCAGGCCTTCTATCCTGCCGCCAATAAGGCATAGCTCTCGAACCTCGATACTCCTCCCGCCTAGCGCCACCCGGAAAGGTTCTACCACAGGCTTTCTCGGTGCCGAAGCTAGGAGATGCTCCCGCACGTAGGTGAGAACCGCACCGGTGTCGAACAGGGCCACGGCCTGCTGCCCCTCGATTTCAATGGTTTTGATGGTTCGTGTCATAACTTTTCATCACCCTCCATGAGCCGACAGGCGGAACCAAGGCTTTGCCCTTGAGGGCTCAGCCCGAAGGGTCATGCTGGCTCTTTATCAGCCACTTCCGAATCTCTACGCGCTTTGCTTCGTTCATAAAGCACCGTCCCCTTTTCCTTCACGCGTCGTGCTAAAGAGGTAACAACCCGCGCCTGCTCTTCGAATTCCTCACGCGTCAGGACCAGCAAATCTTTCGAAACCCCCTATGGCGCCCACACACCCGTACGCCTTTTGGTCACGACGATGAGCAGGTTCGGAGGATTCTGATACGATAATCATAAGGTCAAGGTCGCTCCCCTCGGTCGGCTGCCCATAAGCATAGGAGCCGAACAGAATGATCTGATCCGGTTGTAGCCCTTCCACCAAGCGCCGGATCACCTCCTCAAGGAGTTCTTGCGGGATGTTATTCCTCATCAACCTTTCCCCCTTTCGCTTCTACCCATCAACTTCTCATACCACCCTAAGTATGCCTCCGCCTGTCGGCTCAGGCCGAAGCGCCTTTGGCCGTCCTCCGCCGCGTTGCGTCCCAACCGGATCCGCAGGACATCGTCGGTCATCGCTCCTGCATCCCCTGGCGGCACCAGAAAGCCGGTGACTCCGTCCTCAATCTGCTCGGGTATCCCTCCCACCGCCGTCGCCACCACCACCGTGCCACAGGCCAGGGCTTCCAGCTAATACTCTATGGCCACAGTCCTTTCCAACTTACCAGTAACGGGGTTTACTTTGAAGCCCAGAACCTCCAAAGTGGTATAGCCAAGCAAGGCTCGTTCGCCCTCCCCTCCAATGGCAACCAGGACAGGCCTTCTTACGCCTTCGATCTCCACGTCCGCTAAAGCCAGTTGCCTTTTGAGTGTCCGACCGTCGCTCAATTCGACCTCGGTTTCATACTGAGCCTTAAGCCCCAACTTGACGGCCACAGATTCAGGCACCTTGGTGAAAGTTGCCGCTGTATCCACTATAGCCTCTAACTCTATGGATTTGCCATCAGGTCCGTGGACTTTAAATTGCGCTCTTGTCTCGCCCATTGCTTCTCCTCGCTTTCCATTCTTGCCAGCATCTCGTTATACCAACTCAAGTATGCCTCCACCTGCTGCTTCAGATTGAATCGCCGCCGGGCATCCTGGGCTGCGTTCTGCCCCAAATGCTTGCACAACCTCGCATCACTCAGTAGAGTGATGGTTGTCTCTGCCATCGCCTCGGCGTCCCCTTGCGGCACCAAAATCCCCGTCGCTTCCTCAACGGGTCGAAACGTTGGAACGTTCGAACGTTGAAACGTGTATCCACGGCCAGCCGGCACTTCGACTGGGCCGCCGTGGTGAGCCTGTCGAATCATCAGTGAGCCTTGCCCGGCGACGGGGGCGGGAGTTCATTCAGGGTTGGACAGCGCATAACTGAATTGCGGATTTCGAATTGCACTGTTGTGCTCACTTTCAATGGTCTTAACGAGCCGTGCCATGGTTTTTGCCCCTGCCCCCACGCCGCCTCCTACTCCCTTAATGAGAAGACCAGCCTGCCCACCCTTTTCAGCTTAAAAATTTTTTCCTCGTCGTCATACACAATCCCGTGCTCTTCGGCCTCCTGAAGAATCTTCCTGAATATCTTCTCTACCCCCGCCCGGTCATATACGAAATAGGCGTCCTTTACAAGGTTAAACGTCTGCCAGGTTGGTATTCTCTTCAGGCCGTTTATATCATACACAAGGACGGTAATATCCCTTCCAAATTTGGGTATCAATTCGCTGAAAGTATAATATAGTTCATCCTGCTCCCTAAGCGGGAGTTCTTTCTCCGTGATGACGAAAATATCAACGTCGCTCCTTTCGTCGAAGTCTCCCCTCATTAATGAGCCGAAGAGCCCTACGGCTAACATCTCCTTCTTTCCTAACCTCAGGGCGATCTGTCTTACTTCATCTTTAACCATTTCGATGTCCATATTCATTCCTCAAAAAACCCTCCTATGAATCCCACCGCCTTGTTCACGGATTTCCTCGCTTTATCGAGCAACTCTATAGCTGCCTCTTCCGTACAGAGTTCCGATGGGCTTCTCCAAAGACCGTTTCTGAGTCCTCCGTATGTCGAGCGCCCATGCCAGGGTGCTGCTTCTTTGATATATGAAGCAACCTCTGAGAAGTCACTGGGCAAAAGGCCCTTTTCTACCAATTTCTTGAGTTGCTCCGATGGGTCGTGAGTCCATTCGAACGCTTCAAAGCAGGAGATTAAGGCTTTGGCCGATTTTTCGATTGCCAATTGGGAGTAGAGGACAACAGTAACCCAATCCTTCAGCTCGGAATATCGGATGGCTCTGTCCAAATCTTCTTTGGCTTCTTTAAGCAGCCTTGTGGCTTCTTCTCTGGTGTCCATGTCCTCCCTTATGATCAACTCCCTATTCATTTTACCAGAATGCCTCACAATGAGCAAGGGGACCTGCCCCGACGCCATGCTTCCAGAATTTCCTTATACCACCCCAAGTATGCCTCCACCTGCTGTTCCAGGTCAAAGCGCCGCCGGGCATTCTGGGCTGCATTTTCCCCTAAGTGCTTCCCCAATGGCTCATCGGTCAGCAGCATTACATCGCTACTATTTTTGAGGCTAATACTTGTACGGCCCCCTCAGACAACTTCAGGTGTGCCCGCACCGGAAGGACCAGCGAGAAAGGGCGGGCTTTCGCCTTCCCAAACCGCGCCCGGAAATGGAGTACCGTCAATCCCACCACTTCTTGTGTCTTCGGGTCAATCCGCAGGTAAACCTCGTCGTCGATCTCCTTCGCAATCGCTGGGCGGGGCTCCCCGAATTGAGATTCATGGCTTCTTGGTGACATTAGCCTTTTGGTTAGGTAACTGCCCGTGGCTCACTCAGGCCATAGTGATTTCATTAGCGATAAAACGGCTACATATGGTAGATCATGCGGTGCGAAGTAGCCCAAAATGCCCCCCAAACCAACTTAGCGGAAAGTAAAATGGAAAGATATAGATCGATATCGCATAGATGCCTCTTTCTTCAATTTATCTAATTCACCCAGTCTGGTTCTTTTGACCGGGATGTTGAACCAATACTCTCTGACAATTTCGTGCCCGTAGTTTTGTAGCATCCAATGGCCATAGGTCTCATACTCAGATATTGCAGATGACTCTGACTTATCAATGGTTCTCAGGATAACTTCGTACCACGTATCGCCATTATGTCTGTTTTCAATCTCCTTCTTGAGTTGAGAGATTCTTGCTTTTCGGTATAACATGTGATGGCTGACGAATGATAAGTCGGAGGGAGCATCTGCACCCAAGAGCTTCTTGTAAACATCAAAGTATGGTTGATGGTGTTCATCGGAATGAAGAAGAACAGTTTTACCATTGACCTCAAATACCTGCGGGCGTATTAAAACCGTATCTGCATCAAGAACCAGATAATACTCTTGTGAACTTAGAGAATCACCGGACCATTTCAGGAACTGCTGAAACAACCAACCTGCGCGATCCAGCCCATCAACGGTGTAATCAATGTCTTCTTTGGTTATCGGCAAAACAGAGTCTTCCGAAACGAATTCACAGCCTTTGTCTGCACACATAGCCTTGATTATCTCAGATTCAGGGGCAACTACTACAATCCTCCCAATCGGATGTTTGAGATTCTCTCTAGCGCCATCAATCACATAAGGGAACACATCCAGGTCTTTTTCAACTACGGGAATGATCACGTCAATCTTCACTTCACTTGAAACATCCCTTCCCCAACTTGCGTTGTCCTTAACGTACTTATAATAGCCGAGTGTACCAGCTTTCTCTATGTCGGAAGGCCAGCCCTGTTTAGCCAAATTCATACCATAAACTGCCTGTCTAACAGGAGTGGGGCGCCATTGGTTAAGGACAGAGGCTTTTCCAATGTGTTCAATATAACTCGTCTCAGTACAGAAATTACGAACCTTTAGCGCTTCGAATTTATTAGTCATCCACGTTTCATCGTCCTTGTGCTCTTCGAAAAAGCCCAATCTGAGAAAGTCTTCCTTGAAGTAGAAATAGTTTACTGCCCCCATACGGCGCTTAACCACATAGTTACCGTGGGGCGAGCTGTAGCTTCCAAGTATGCGGTGAAATCTGTAATCACTGGAGTTGAACGATGAGAAGGGACCGAGAAGGTGATCTTGGTGGTGTTTCTTGGCCCACAGACAGATTTTCATGGTCTTATCAAGCCACTCTGGGTGAAACAATACATCGGAATCGCATGAACCGATAATATCAAAGTCATCAATTTCCATAAGCCGTCGCGTAGCCTTGTTGAATGCTGCTCCCCAGGAGTTATGGCCCTTCGGTGTGTAATAGCGAACGATCTTATACTGAGGAGCTCGTTCACGCTGTATAATCTCTCGCACTCGAGGGTCTTTGGAACCATCATCTTGGATCAGGAAGGTGATGTCGTAATCATATAGTTTTGTTTGAAACAAGGAGTCAAGACACATTTCCAGGTACTCTGGGCGTTCATGAGCCAAGACAGCCATCCCAATTTTGAAATTGGGTCTAACCTCCCTTTGCAACTTGATCGCAAACGGTGAATTAGCCTGGATTCTCTCAATCTTCTGAGAGCCCAGTATTCTTATCAACAGGCTCTTAGCAAGGTCAAGTATTCTTCTCAGCGGCTTTTTAATGAAGTGAGGCGTATAACGCCGGAGATAGATCATCGCCCTAGACCTCTGGCCAGCAAGGCTACCATCTCCTCACACATACGCTGGGGACTAAACTCCATTTCCACGCGACGACGATTCGCTGTACCAAGTTCTGCCCGCAGTTCCTGATTCAGTGCCAGTTCTACGATCCGATCCGCCAGCAGCTCTGCATCCCCAGGTGGGGCCAGGAATGGATGTCCGTCCGGTCCCACTGCTTCACGGATGCCGGGGATGTCTGTGCCCACAACCGCCAGCCCGGCCGCCATACACTCCAGAACGCTATTCGGGCAACCTTCAGAACAGGAGCTGAAAACCCCCAAATCAACCGCGCCCAACAAGCCCGCTATATCCTCCACCTTTTCCAAGAATCGAACGCTTCTGCCAAGTTCCAGGTCATAGGCAAGGGCTTTTAGCGATTCATGGGTGTTATCGAAGCGGCCTGCCAGTAGCAGTACTGCCGGGTGAGCAGTTACATCCAACCGGTCAACAACCTTCCGCCAGGCCTTGAGGAGTGTAGCGTGGTCTTTATGCACTGACAGGTTGGCCACCATGCAGGCCAGAAAGCAATTGTCACTCACCCCGAGTTGGCTGCGCCACATCGCCCGATCCAACTCAGGATCGGCTAGTTCAATCCCATTGTGAACCACCCAGATACGATCCGGCTTTACCCCGAGCTCTTGAACCAGGAAATCTGCCCCCTGTTGCGAGTTGGCTACAAACCACGGCGTCTGGCGGATCGCCCAGCGTTCGGCCCTTTGTCCCATGCGTTCCAGCCCTTCATCCCGCTGATTCCAGACGCAGAGACGCGCACCTGCCCAACGCCACACGAGACCACAGAATACGTTCGGAACCATTGTGTACGGCAGAATTACGTCCGGCCGCACACGCCGAAGTGCCCATGCAAACCTCACAAGGCCCTTCAATCGCTGAACCCGGCCGCGTGGCCACGGCCATGGCGCGATGCGCCACGGAATGCCATACTCCTCGCAGAGTGTGGTCGTCCGGCCTGGGCTGTGGAAGCCCCAAACTTCTACATGGGCGTCCTGCTCGTGGATCAGATACCGGGCCAGGAGCAACGCCTGGCGCTCCGAACCGCCAAGTTCGAGGCTTCCGAGCACAATCACAATACGAGTGCCACTAAGCATGGGCGTACCCTGAATGCGGGAGTCAATGAATCCAGCATCGTCAGTCGTGAGGAGGTTCATAGGGAGCTCTGTTATTCGAACTGTACCTCAGAGTTTTGTTCCAACCATAGACCTAACACAAGCAACAGCCAAAGTGGACTGGAATTGTCATGCTTGATGCTATGGGTAGCTACTTGTTCCTGGATTTGGTCAGGGTTGAACCATTCGTACAGTCGAGACTTCGGATCCAGCAACACCTGCTCCAACAGCTCGCGACCTGGTTGTCCCGGGAGGAACCACAAGGCTTGCGGGATAGCAAATCCCTGTTTTCTACGGTGGACAAACTCTGGAGGAAAAGTCTCACTTAAGATCTGCTTGGGCAAATACTTGCGAACAGTCCCACCCGAGCCATTCCGCCGAAAGCGCTGCGAAAGCGGCAGATGTGCTGCTAATTCGATTACACGCAGATCCAGCAACGGCGTCCGTACTTCCAGTCCATGGTACATGCTAGCCACATCAACTTTCGTAAGAATGTCACACGGAAGATAGGTCTTGTAATCTAGATATTGAGCATAAGCCAGGCGATCCCAGCCTCGTGCTTTGCAAGCTGCTTTCTCAAAGAGTTCGCAAGGCTGATTGACAAGGGCTTGATACTCCGGCCGCCACAGTGCCCAGCGTACATGCTCGCGCATGTAGAGTATATGCTCCTGCCATTCATCCAGATTGTTCCAGGATCCATCGACCAAACGCCGACGCATTGCCCACAGCACATAACGCAGAGCTGTGCGAGCTGACGATCGCATGAAGTGGCGAGTGCGCACCCACGGGGTGACTCTCATCCAATGAGCATAGGAGTCATAGCCACCAAAAGTCTCATCTCCGCCGTCCCCGGAAAGAACCATTGGGACTTGTGTGCGCGCCAGCCGAGAAACATGCCAAGTCGGAATGGCCGAACTATCACCAAAAGGCTCACCATAATGAGCTGCCAAATCAGGCAGAATCTCTAAGGCGTCATTTTGAATTACCTCTGTATAGAGCTCAATACCGCATCGCCTGGCTACTTCTCGTGCATACGCTAATTCTGAATACTCTTCTTCGTTGAATCCTATAGCAAAGGCCTTCACCGGATGCTGCAGAATTCGACTCATTTGCAGAGCCACCAGGGTCGAGTCTATACCTCCTGATAGAAAAACACCGAAAGGAACATCTGCCACAAGATGAGCCTTCACTGATTCGTAAATGACTGCTTGCGCACGCTCCTCCAACTCCCGGTCAGATAATCTATCTTCCGGTTCAAAATGCAGATCCCAGTACTCCACCGGCCCACGGAGATGCCCATCGAAGTCAACTATTAGGTAACTTGCAGATGGCAGCTTGAACACATTGCGGTAGATCGTGTGAGGTGTGGGGATGTATTGAAAACGCAGATAGAAATCCATCGCTTGCAAATTGCCTGAGGGGGGCACACCGTCTACTTGACGCAACGCCCCGAGTTCCGAGGCAAATGCTAAGTATTCACTCCCTACTCGATAGTATAATGGCTTAATCCCGAAGTGGTCACGGGCAAGAAACAGTTGACGGTTGCCAAAGTCGACCAGACCAAAACCAAACATTCCACGGAACTTCTGCACACACTGCGGCCCCCACTCCTCGTAAGCATGCAGAATCACTTCTGTGTCGGAGCGTGTAGTAAAGCAATGTCCCCGTTGCCTCAACTCGTCCCTCAACTCACGATAATTGTAGATTTCACCGTTGTAGGTTACCCAGATTGTCTCGTCTTCGTTGCACATCGGTTGCTGGCCGGTCTCTAAGTCGATGATTGCCAACCGGCGGTTTCCAAGTGCTACCTTATCGCGTACTAAGAACCCTTCACCATCTGGACCACGGTGCG
>Ga0315314_1001370_pt1 | contig 22216 bp, 18 predicted proteins | sample TDP9_MG_FD_203631 | JGI IMG/M metagenome (GOLD analysis project Ga0315314, IMG submission 203631) | Freshwater sediment microbial communities from Lake Towuti, South Sulawesi, Indonesia - TDP9 | ecosystem: Environmental > Aquatic > Freshwater > Lake > Sediment | place: Indonesia: South Sulawesi... | reverse complement strand
CCCAGCCGCTCTGCCACGGGAGCCACCTCTCGGGAAAGCTCGACGAACAGGGTGGCCAGCCCACGATCCAGGTAGATCTGATGCACGAAGAGGCGCGTCACACAGGACAGCGTGGCCGCAGGGACCATCTGGTTCAGCTTGCACCAGATGGCGGTCCGGATGTCGGCTCGGACCTCGACGGGAAGATCCGCCTTCCGGTACAGGTCCACAACGGCCTTGACGCGGACCGATGGTCTCCCGTCGAATTCGCCGATCCATGTGCCGCCGTCGTTAGTGTGAAGCACGCGTCTCGCTTCTGGCATCGAGGCACTGAGAAGCGTCGCCGCCCCTAGCACCGCATCCCAGCCGAAAACCTCGGCGAGTTCCTCATCCTTTCGCCCGCCATTCTGCAGCGAGATGGCCGCGCCGATCTTCCCCCGCAGATGCCCAAGGGACGCCAGCATCTTCTGATTGTCATGACTCTTCACGCACACGATCAGTACATCGGCGGATCCGACCTCGGATGGATCGACCACCGCCCGCAGATTCCGGACGACCTGGGGACCTCGCCGACCGTCGATCAAGAGGCCCCGGCTTTGGATTGCCTCGACGTGGGCTCTTCTCGCGATAAGCATGACGTCGCAGCCTACCTGGGCGAAGTACCCGCCAATCACGCTCCCCAGGGCCCCTGCGCCCGCAATCACGATCTTCACCCAACTCCCCTCGCTACCGAATGACGAATGATCAATCCCCTAATCTCAAGGGTGGCGCGCATGCGCCGTGAGCTGTTACCTCACACTGCCGGCGTGGATTGACGGCGCACTGTAACATGCGGACCCCCACCGGTCAATTGATCGGGCGGGGTGCGTTGACATCGCCGCGGGGGTTTGATAGCGTTGAGCAGAAAATGGAGTCACTCGTTCGATCAAGCTGTGTTGCGCCGCTTGGAAACCGGTTGATGATAGTGTCTGTGCCGGCCCTACGACATCGTGGGGCCCGGCTGCTGGAAGGAGGCAACTTATGCGTCGCTTCTGGATCCTGATCGCAGCACTGCTGCCCGCCGCCCTCGCGCTTCCGCCCGCCCTGGCTGGTGAGTCAGTCAACGCCTACTCCATCTGGCCCGAGAACTGGGCGCGACCCATGTTCCAGGAGTTCGAGAAGGCGACGGGGATCAAGGTGAACTTCGTGCGCTTCTCCTCCGGGGAGGCGTTGGCCCGCGTCATCGCCGAGAAGAACAATCCGCGCGTGGACGTGCTCTTCGGCGGCCCAGTGGAAACCCACGCTGCCGGAATCAAGGAGGCAATCTTCGAGCCCTACAAGCCCCCGTCCTTCAACGTCCTGCCCGCCCGCTTCCGCCATGCCGAGGGCCAGTGGGTAGCCATCGCCGATGACCCCCTGGTCTTCATGAGCAATACCAAATTCCTGAAAGAGAACAATCTGAAACCGCCGATGTCCTGGAACGATCTGCTCCACCCGGCGTACAAGAACATGCTCCAGATGGCCGACGCCCGCACCTCCGGCACGGCCGTGACCCGGATCTTTTCCATTCTGGAGGTGTACGGGCGGGATGAGGACAAGGCCTTTGACTACATGAAGAAGAAGCGCAGGAACGTTCAAGTGTACACCAAGAGCGGAGGTGGCGGGACGCTGCCGGTGGGTCTTGGACAGGCCGGCGCCGGGATCTTCTTTATTGTGGACGCCCTAGACACTCAGCAGAAAGGATACGACGTCGCCATCAGCTTCCCCACAGAGGGCATCGGAACCGCGGCTGAGGCGATCGCCCTGATCAAAGGTGCCAAGAACCCCGAACTCGGGAAGAAGCTGATCGACTGGGCCGCCTCGCCGGCAATGCAATCCCTCTTTGCCAAGTACAAGATCAACTTTGTTCCAGCCCACCCCGAGATGAAGGTCGAGGCGAGCCTGGCCGAGGTCCTGAAGGGCGCCAAGATCTTCCCGATCGACGATCAATACGCCGGCGCCAATCGCAAGCGCGTCGTGGAACGGTGGGTCAACGAGGTGTTGAGCCTCAAGGAATGAGGGCTCCTCCGCTCAACACGGGGACCGGCGGCAAGAAGAACTGATCCGCCGGTCCCCTCTTTGTTGGAGGCATGGCGGTGGCTGGCATCGCCGGAACCTGGATGGAGAGATGGCGCAGAACGCTGCGGGACCCCGCGTTGTTCGCCACGGTGCTGGTCCTGTGGGTGTTCCTTGTTCTCTTTATCTTGTTCCCGCTGGCAAGACTCCTGGGTCGTACCTTCCTCGACGGTGGCCAATTCACCCTGGCCAACATGGCTGCCATCCTCCAGGATTCGAACCACCGCCAGGCCTTCTGGAACAGCTTGCTTTTGGCAGCCCTGGTGGGCCTGTGTGGAACGGTGCTCGGCTTCCTCTATGCCTTCACCGCCGTGCGGGCCAATTTGCCGCGCGGATGGATCATGATCCTGGATGCGTGTTCGATCCTGCCCTTGGTCTCGCCGCCCTTCACCACAGCCATTGCGATGATCTTTTCGTTCGGGCCACGGGGACTGATCACCTACCACCTGTTCGGCATCAAGGGATTCACCGTCTATGGCCTGCACAGCACGCTGTTCTCTGAAACCCTCACCTATTTTCCCATCGCCTACCTGACCCTGAAGCCGATCCTGGCCGCCATTGACCCCAACGTGGAAGACATGGCCTTCAGCCTGGGGAGTCCTCGCTGGCGGGTCTTTCGGACGGTAACATTGCCCCTGACCATTCCGGGCCTGGCAAACGCGTTCCTTCTCCTCTTTGCTGCGTCGCTGGCCGACTTCGCCACGCCGCTGATCCTGGCCGGCAACAGCTTCCCCGTCCTGCCGACGCAGGCGTACCTGCAGATCACCGGTCTCTTTGACTTGAAAGGCGGCGCGGTCCTGTCGTTCGTCCTGCTGGTCCCTGCCCTGGTGGTGTACTTGCTCCAGCGATACTGGGTCGGCCGACGGTACTACGTGACCATCACCGGAAAGGTGGGTGCGCAGACCACGATCAAGAGCCTGGCGCCCTGGGCACGCGCCCCGCTGCTCGGCCTGTGCCTGTTGATCGCCGCGGCGATCCTGTATTTCTACGTCCTGCTGTTCTACGCCTCGGTGGTAGTGGCTCTGGGCGCGAACCACGCCTGGACCTGGCACCACTACGAGGTCATCTTCACTGAAGGGCTCAAGGCGATCCGCGATACCCTGATCATCGCAGGACTCGGCATGCCCCTGGGCGGCCTGTACGGCATCCTGTTGGGCTATCTTGTAGGGAAGAAGCACTTCCCGGGGCGTCAGACCATGGAGGTCGTCTCCATGATCAACTACTCGCTTCCGGGAACGATCGTGGGGATCGCCTATCTGATCGCCTTCAACGATCCTCCCCTGATCTTGACGGGAACGGCCCTGGTGATCGTGGCGTGCTACGTGTTCCGCTACAGTCCCACTGGCATCCGGGCGACGGTGGCCCTGCTCCAGCAGATCGACCCCAGCATCGAGGAGGCCTCTGAGAGCCTCGGGGCTAGCAGCGGGACCACTTTCCGTCGCATCACGTTGCCCCTTATTGTCCCAGCCTTTTTCGCCGGTCTGGGGGTGGTCTTCATTCGCTCCATGACAGCGATCAGTGCCACCATCTTTCTGGTATCGATCAACTGGACCCTGATCACGGTCCGCATTTTGGAGAACATGACTGAGCTGTCCTTGGGGCCGGCCGCTGCCTTTTCGATCCTGGTCGTTGTGATCGTCTTTGCAATGATTGCGCTGATCAGCAGCCTGCTGCGGCGGTTCCGCGCCGCCGGCGTTGTGGAAGTGACGAGCATTCTTGGAGGGTAATGTGAGCGCGGTAAGCATTCGGATAGACGGCGTCTCCAAGCAGTTCGCACACCGGGTCAAGGGCGAGGTGTATGCGGTCCGTGACGTGAGCCTCACGGTCCAGCCCGCTGAGTTCGTGACCCTCCTGGGTCCGTCAGGCTGTGGCAAGACTACCACGCTGCGGATGATCGCCGGTTTCGAGCAACCGAACTCGGGGCGAATCTTCATCGGAGGGCAGGACGTCACCGGCCTCATGGCCAACCAGCGGAACATCGGCTTCGTCTTTCAGAATTACGCCCTCTTCCCCCACCTGTCAGTGTTCGAAAACGTGGCCTACGGTCTGCGCGTCCAACGGCAGTCCGACGCCGCGATCCTCCGGGCCGTGGGCGAAGTCCTCGCCATGGTCGGCCTCCAAGGCTACGAGCAGCAGTTTCCGAACCAGTTGTCCGGCGGAGAGCAGCAGCGGGTAGCGTTGGCCCGGGCCATCGTCATCCGCCCGCGGGTCCTCTTGTTCGACGAGCCGCTGTCGAACCTGGACGCCAAGCTGCGGGTGCACATGCGGGGAGAGCTCCGCGAACTGCAGAAGCGGCTCGACATCACCGCGGTCTACGTAACGCACGACCAGGAAGAGGCCATGGCCATCTCCGACCGGATCGCGGTCATGCACCAGGGGGCCATCGTACAGGAGGGGACGGCGGAGGACCTCTACCGCCGCCCCGCATCGGAGTTCGTGGCCCAGTTCATCGGCCGAACGAACCTCTTGTCCGCGCGCGTCCTGGCTGCGGGAGCCGCTGGCGTGGAGATTGAGCTCGCGAGCCAGCGGATCCGCGTGCCCGACGAAACGGCGCGCGTGGCGGCCGGAGAGACCGTCCGTGTAGTCGTCCGGCCGGAGGTGATCAACGTGTATGCGGCTGAATCGGGATCCGGAGTCCCTGGTACGATCGTGTCCCGAACCTTCCTGGGCGAGAAGGCCGAATACCAGGTTCAAGTCGGCGCCGAGATTCTTCAGGTCACCAGCTACGATCCGGTCCGGCGTGGCACCTTTGCTCCCGGTCAGCAGGTGCGACTTTCCTTCCCCGCTGAAGGGATCCAGCTTTTGCGAGGAGAAGCACAATGCAGGCGACCATGATGCTGCGAGCCACGCCCTTCTTTCATCCCGCCTCTGCCCGAGCAAAGGCGAAGAGGATTGGCGGGGTCTTGCTCCTTCTGGTGGCGCTGTTGGCGTGCCCAAGACCCACGGGAGGAGCGTGCCAGGAGGTTCACGGAGAGAACTCGGTCTTTGCCGGGCACGGCGTGGCCATCGTCTGGGGTGTCCTGAAGGGAGGAACCGAGGAGGCAACCCAGGTGATTCTGCGAATCGTTGCACTGGGAGAGTCCTTTGCCGCCGTGCGCATCGAGGGTGTGGATCCGTTCACCCAGAAACGGCAAGTGATTGTAGATGGTCACCCCCTGGGGGATCGGGTGGATGTTCGAAGCCCCCGGCCAAGATTCGCCGACTTCCCACATCGCGAAATCAAGTTGTACCGGACCTCTGCCGAGTGGCAGGCGCAGGTACCCAGCCTGACCATCTTCTATCATGGCGTGCCGGATACCACCCCCGAGTTCACTTCGGAGGCCGATGTTCTGGCGTATCTGACCGATGCACTGGCCAGAATCCAGCGCACGAGGGAAGGAAGGAAATCATGAACCGTGCAGAACTGGCTCGCGTTCTGGACCACTCGCTGCTAAAGCCGGAGGCAACCGAGAAGGAAATCGTCGCCCAGGCCGACGTGGTCCGCGAATGGGGAATTGGATTCTTCTGCGTCCAGCCGAGCTATGTGGCCCTGGCAGCAGGAGCATTGCAGGATTCGGGTGCGCGAGTGGTCTCCGTGGCGGGATTCCCTCACGGCTGCGACCGTTCGACCATCAAGGCCCGAGCCGCCGAGCTGGCCGTTGGGGATGGTGCCGCTGAAATTGACATGGTCATCAATGTCGGGCGCCTCAAATCGGGACGGACCCAGGCCACCGCCGACGAGATCGCTCAGGTCGTTCGGGCCATCCCGGGCATCCCGGTCAAGGTGATCCTCGAAACCTGTCTCCTAACCGACGAACAGAAGGTGATCGCATCCCGCATCGTGCGGGACTCCGGTGCAGCATTTGTGAAGACGTCCACCGGCTTTCATCCGGGAGGCGGCCCGACGACAACGGATGTCCGACTGTTCCGGGCGACTGTGGGTCCGGACTTCGGCGTGGAGGCCGCCGGAGGTATCTGGAGCCTGGCCGACGCCCTTGCCATGCTGGATGCGGGTGCCAACCGCCTCGGCACCTCGGCCAGCGCTGCCATTCTCTCCGCCCTTCCCACTTAGCCTCTTCTCACCCGCAGGCTGGGGTCAGACATTTGTAATTTGCTATCCGCGAATATAAAATTATCAATGTCTGACCCCAATGAGGGGGCGGGGGTCGGGGGAGGAGTTCGCAAGGGGGATGGGTCAGGTGCCGATGCGAGCTTCTTCCAAGATGCGGATGGCGCGGGTCAGGTTGAAGATGCCGCAGGAGCAGAACCGGGCCATGTAGGTCGCCGCCTGCCGGGGCTCCCGGCGACCCTCCTTGACCCAGTCGATCATCTTCCGGGCGAAGTTGTGGGAGATCATGCCGTGGCCGCACATGGTCGAAAGCTCCAGTACATGCCGCTCGGGCAGGCGGTGCAGGTCACCGTGCAATCCAAGAGAGTACTCCACGCTGTGCCGTGTGATTCCCGCCCGCCGGCAGCACCCGTGTACCTCGGTGGCGAGCCCGCTGATGTTGACCGAGATGCCCAGGTCCGCCGCTCGCAGGTCCCGTAGGAACGCTTCCAGTTTCGTAGGATTGTCGAAGACGGCAGCCACCGTCGAGCAGGCATCGATTGCCTGCACAAGCTCTTCGGGATCCACGACGTCATGCCGGCGCCAGTGCGCCAGCGGCGTGAGGTTCTGCGAGGCTCGATACAAGCCGCCTCTCATGGCGTGCCCGATGTTCACGGGCTGATGCTTCAACGCCATGCGCAGGAATCGCTGGAGCTTTTCTGGGGCACCCTCTTCGTTGATGCCCCGCGCAGGCATGGCGAAGATAATGTAATCGTTGCGTAGCGTATCCGGAGCGCCGAAGCGATGCAACGTATTGGTCACGGCCCTGCTCTCCTCGTCACATCAGGACGGGCGACGGATTTTGCTGCTTCTCCGGTCGACGCCCCAGGCCCAGGTTGGTCTTGCCGCGGTAGAAGATGTAACCCGCGCGCCTGAGCAGGGCCTCCAACAGGTCGTCCCCTTGGGCGTTGCAGCGTGTGGATACGCCGATGGACACGATGGTTTCCAAGGTCGGCGCGACATCTTCTACCACACGAAGGACCTCGGGAAGATGCTCGAGCGCCGTTTTCAACTCCACGATCGCCGACAGGACCTTCTCATTCAGGATGTCGTCGCGAATCATCCCTGTGGACGGATCGGTCATTAGGCTGAAAACCGGATTCTTCTTTTCGAAGGCGATCGGCAGAGAGGCCAGGGCTATCGTCATTTTCTGGATGTCCCGGAATCGTACACCCACCCCGGGTCGGCCGAACTCGATGGTAAATCCCGCCTCACCTTCGGTCACCCGGCCGGTCACGTCGTTGGTCTTCACCTCTTCCGTACCCCGCCCGCCAATCCCCGTGGATTCGTGCGGCACCAACGGATCACTGAAAGCCTGACGGACAATCCGCGGCCACGACAGCACTTGTGGCGTCAGGGCGTCCGTGGGGCACACATCCGGTTCGGGATCAAACCGGATGCGGAGCAGCCTCAGGAATCCGCGGATCGTGCGCACGATTGTCGGATTCAGGTGCTCCTTGCTCATCCCGCGATGGCACGTGAAGCACTCCACGCACTCGTCCAGATTGACCGTCGCCCGGTTGATCGCGGTATCCATGTAGATCGCCCCCATGGGACAGACAGGAATGCAGTTGCTGCACGCCACGCACTTCCGGTGGTCTATCTCCATCTGCCCATTCCCCTATCGGTGCCTGGCTGCCTGTTCTTCTCCCACAGCGATGACCCGACTGCTTTTCTTCCCTTCACAGGATTGGGTCGCATCCTAGCCGCCGGCCCCGGGCGATGTCAAGGCTCGGCGAGCAGTTGTATCCCGATTCATGCCCGCACTCCCGACGCCGCGACGGCCGCGGCCTAGCGACCATACCTTTGCCCCCCTGCCTCCCCTCCTCCCTTGGCACACCCGTCGGGAAGAGCTATGTTGTGAGCCGCCCCAACCGACTCCGGTAGCGGGCCTTGCCTGGCTGGTCCGTCCGCGAGGCAACGAGGATTTCCAGAGGAATCATCTGCTGGTGCCCGCGGCCGATTTCATCGTCCTTCGAGGTCCTATGCCCCAGCGAATTACCATCGCACACAGCCCTGACGCGGACGACGCCTTCATGTTCTATGCCCTGGCCGAGGGCAAGGTCGGCGATGCGGACCTGGAATTCGTCCACGTCCTGGAAGACATCCAGACGCTGAACGAACGTGCCTTCCGCGGCGAGTACGAGGTCACGGCCGTCTCGTTCCACGCGTGCGCCTACCTGGCGGACCGCTACGCCCTCCTCCCGCACGGCGTAAGCATGGGAGAGGGCTACGGTCGGATGGTAGTCGCCAAGGAGCCACCTCGCCCCGAGGATCTGCCGGGCAAACGCATCGCAGTGCCTGGCACCCTGACCACCGCATTTCTCGTCTTGCGCTTGTGGAATCCTGCCCTGGAATCCGTAGTGATCCGCTTCGACCAGATCATGGACACGATCCTGGCGGGCCGTGTCGATGCGGGACTCGTCATCCACGAAGGCCAGGCGACCTATGGGTCGTTCGGGTTCCACAAGGTAGTGGATCTGGGCGAGTGGTGGTTGCGCGAGACCGGCCTGCCCCTCCCCCTCGGCGGCAACGCGATTCGGAAGGATTTGGGTCCCGCCCTGATGAGGCGGGCGCCTCACCTGTTGCGTGAGAGCATCCGATACGGACTAAGGCACCGTGATGAGGCGCTGGATTACGCCATGCAATTCGCCCCCCGCACGGAGCGGCGGCTGGCGGACCGATTCGTTGGCATGTATGTCAACGAGCTGACACTGGAATACGGGGAGCGCGGCCGTGCGGCAGTCCGCCGTTTGCTCAGCATGGGCCACGAACGCAGATTGTTTCCGCATCACGTCGAGCCGAAGTTCGTCGATTGAAGAGAAAGCGTTCGGCCGTTCGACCGTCGGCCCTGGCCGAACGTTTTCCGCTGCTCCAGGTTCTAGTTCACCACGTTTTGCGGTCGTCCCTCCAGAAAGGCGATCACGTTCTCCACAACCCCTGCGTTCAGGATATCCATCCCCTCCGGCGTCTGGTCCGCGTTGTGGGGCGTCAGCACGACCTGGTCACAGGACAGCAGGGGATGATCGGCGGGTAGAGGCTCCTGATCATATACGTCGATGGCAGCCCCGCCAAGATGGCCAGACTTCAAGCGTGAGACCAGAGCCGCCGAGTCCACGACGGGTCCTCGCGCCGTGTTCACCAGAATCGCCCCCCGTTTCATCAGTCCCAGCTCCCTCGACCCGATCAGCCCTCTGCTCTGCTCCGTCAGCCTGACGTGGACGCTGACCACGTCGGATGTCTTCAGCAGCTCCTCCAAACAGACGAACCGGAACCCCAATCGTGCTGCCCGCTCGGGCGCAGGGTTGTAGGTCCATGCAATGACCTCCATGCCGATGGCCTTGGCCAGGCGTCCCATCTCGGCCCCGATGTTCCCGGTCCCGATGACGCCAAGCGTTTTCCCGCGCAGGTACACATTATCCATTCGCGTCCATCGCCCCGCTCTCAGCTCCGCCGTCTGAAAACAGGTGCGCTTGGCCGCGGCCATCATCAGGCCGAAGGCGTGTTCGGCCACGACGGGCGCCGTTCTCCCCGGGAGATTGCAGACTATGATCCCCAGCCCCCGCGCAACCTTAAGATCGAAGGAGTCCGTGCCGATTCCGCATACCGTGGCCATCTTTAACTTCGGCAAGGCACGCAGGTCTTCGGCCGGCCATTTGATCGCCCCGCGCGTATTCATCAGACAGACCGCGTCCCTCACCCTGGCGATTTTCTCTTCCCGTGTCCCCGGACGGTCCTTATAGACAATCACCTCTCCATAGGGCCTCAGGCGCTCGAGGTGGGGAGAATTCTGGATCTGCTCCGGATCGTCCCCCGGTGCGACGATGACGACGCGCTCCCGTGTGCTCACGCTGTCCTACCCTCCTTGTATTCTGGAGACATCGTTTCCTAGATTGACTTCCCATATCTGAGGATAGTCAAGTTAGGAAAAGACGTCCCCCGTTTCTGAAGAACGGTTGTACCCTGCCCGGTTACAACTAATCGAACGGAAGTGTGATGCGTCGCCTATTTCTTCGACCATTGCCCGTTGTCGAGCTGAATCCACCAACCACGGCTCGATCTGTCGCGCCAACTGTTCGCAAACAGTCTCTGCAATTCTCCCATTGTGCTCATGTCGAGATTGTTTGCCTTGATGATTTCGGTGTAGAGCGCCTGCCGGTCTGCGTTCTCCTGGTCAACGAGGCGATTCAAGTCGGCTTTTTCCTTGAGAGAGAGTGCGCTGATGTCGCGAATTGCCACGAGTCCGTTGTTCGTCTCGCCGACCGCGCCTTTATTGTACAGCGGCTGCAGTTGCGGGAAGCGGCTGGCCATCGATGCCTTGAGGCCGCGGATCGCCGGGGTCGAGACATTCACATCTACGGCAGCAGCATGCGCCTCAGTCGGGCTGAAGGGCGCGAATCGGAGCCGCTCCAAGAAGCTCGTCTTGTCCTTCTTCTGCTCCTGTTTCTGCTCGGGCTTCTGCTCTGGTGTCTTGCGCACCTCATCGACGATTTGGTCGGCCGCTTTCTGGATCGCTGCCGCCGGGAAGTAGATGTTCACTGTGACGCACGAAATGAGAAACGCCATCACCAACCAGAGAAGCCAGTGCCTTTTCCGAGTCATCGCAACCTCCTCGAAGAAATTGCCCGAGGCCAACATTCCATCAATGAACCAAGGAGGCGGAGCTCTTCAGTGTTGCCCCCTGCGCTTTGGTGCCTCACTTCAACTCGATTCCGGCGGGTTCCGCCCCGGGCTTCCGGAATATCCGCTTGATGCGCTCCTGCATATCTTTGAAGCTTATGACATTATCCGGGTTTTGGTTGACAACATCAACCCCGCGCAGGAAACCGCGCCGCACCAGGTACTCCTTCCCACCCTCGTGAATCGTGCCATTGACAGAAAACTGATCGTTGTTCAGCACACATCGGAAACCGATCTTGCTGTACGGATACTCCCTGAAAAACTGGGTGATCCCCCTGTTCAAAGCGCTAGCAGCACCGGTGCCGAGAATCGAAATGCTCTGGATCGCATCCATGCTAATCCGCTGCGTGATGCCCCGCGCCTCGATTGATTCAACCTCCAGCGTAAAGCGCGCCGGTTGCCCGTACTCCAGCACAAGATCCCTGAGCGACCCCTGGATGATCCCTGTCATCTTGCCGACTGCAATCTTCTTCGTTACTTCCTCGAGGTCGATATTCTTGAATGCGATATCGGCGCCCATCTTTCTTGAAGGCAATGCAACGTTTTCCGCGAAAAAATTCGTCACCTCGACCTCGCCCCCAAATACATGGATCACCGCTCTTCCCTCGGACGTGAACCGGCCGTTCTCGTATCTCATCATGCCCAGATCCGCATTGACTACCCCGGGGTATTCCGTTTCCATCAACCTTCCGGTCATGCGGCCGAGGTCTATGCTTTTCACCGTAACGCCAACGTGACTGCGGACAGGCGAGAACACATCGTCGATCTGCATGCCGTAGAGGCGAATGTGTCCTCCAAAGAACGGAACGATGACCGGCGCCGGCACCTCCAGCATGTTCTGCGTAATGAGGATGGGTATCTGAAGACTGTCGATAGTGAGCCCATTTCTTTGAATGGTTCTGAAGCGAATGACCCCCGGCATCCCAGCGGGCGGAGCCTTCTTGGCGGATGGCGGATACACAAGGTCAAACGGCAGCTCCACCGCGATCTCCCGAATGACAAGCGGCATGTCCGGAGCATTGAGTGTCGTGCCGGCCATCCGGTACGTTCCAGCAACCACCGTTGCAGGACCGTCCTGCCGCACAACGGTGTCAAGCGAAGAGGTGCCAGTAACCGACAGGTTCGCAAGGGCTGGCGAGGAGTCCTTGAGGTACTCCTTCAGGAGCGCTTCGAGGATTCTTTCATGCGAGACATTTGTGGCCGTGAGCTGGATGGCCCAGCCGTTTTTTTTCCCTCCAGCGCTGAACGAATAATCGCCTGTCTGGAGGATATCAAACGAGCCGTTCAGCTCAAAATGCCGGTCGCCGCCCAAAAGCAACGTGCCGTCGGTCGCGAGCGATACCTTTTGGCCCGCGAGATTGGTGTAATACTTGCCCCAGAGATACTCGCCGTCATGCTGTTCCGAGCGGATGTTGAACCCAAGCTTCTTATCCGGTGCCGCATACTGCAGTTTCAGGATGATCTTCCCGCTCACGCCCTGTGCTGCCTTCAAACTGTCAGGAGAGCTGAACCCGCCCTGGCTGAACGAAAAGGCCACGCTGCCGTTGAATGAAGGGCGCTCCCCTGCGTATGCCCCCTCCAACTTTGTCTCCACCGCGCCCTTTCCCTGCATGGTCCAGGTGCGATACTCCTCCGGCAGGAACGGCTTGATGACGCCAAACACCTGCGCAAATTCAATCGACGCCACCGAAATATTTGCGCTCCATGGCATCTCTCCGCGCAACGCCACCTTCCCCATGCCTTCGAGGGTCCCAAAGTTCTTGCTCTCACCGCGCAGCGTGGTTATCGCAAACGTCTCCGTTCGCTGGTCATACACCATATCGGTCGCAAGCGTGAGGCCGCCCAATGAAATCGTCTGATTCCCGCTCGTATACTCTCCGGAGTCGATGGCAAGCTCGATAGTCCCCTTCCCATAGGGCTTCGGATACACGCCGGTAAGCTGAACGCTTCCTTTGATCTTGCCGTTTGCGGTGACCGCCGTCTCGCCACCGGTCATGAAGGCGAAGTTCATCTGAAACGCGAGATTGCCTCCTGCCTTAGTCGAAAAGCGCTTGAGGGTGAGGTTAATCTTGGCCAACTGTACTTGCTGCTGCTGTCCTTCGAACGTAAGAAGGACTTCAGCATTCTGGATGTCGAGCAGGCGGACGTCCGGCAATTTCCTGAGGAACGAAAGGTCAACTGCTCCCCCCTTGTTCTTGCCGATCCGGAAAGTGAGTTTCGGGTTCTGGAGCACGAGGCTGTCCACCTCGCCCCGCAGTACCATATCGAGCGAGTTCTTGGCGGTCACCTTCGAGGCGAGCAGTGTTAGGCCATCATCGCCGAGACTCTTGATGCTGAGGTCGGAAATGAAGCCCGAAAGATTCGGCGAAAGCGACATCCTCTGGGCACTCAGTTCGTAGCCGAATGCGTGAGCGAGATGATTCACAAGCGAGGGCGAATGGAGGACCGCGAACAGAGCCCCGAGCGCAGCACCACAGCAGGCAATGGTGGCAAGCAGAGCAAGAAGGATGATCTTGTGTAACTTCTTGCGTTTCATGATCTTTCGTAGCGCCAGAGGGCGACAGGTGACTGCATTGTGCACTCAGCCCGCCTTGCGCCGGTGCGCGGAACCGGCCAATAGCTGGACAGGCTTTGAAAGCAGCTCAAGCATACCGCCGGAGAGCGCGGTGTCAAGCCAAGAGTGCGGTATGGGGCGCGTGGTGAGGGTGACGGACGGTGCCGGGGGCTCGTGCAGGATCTCACCAGGCGGATTTGGACGCAAGAGAGCCTCCGGGTAGGCGGGATCATTCTGGAGCGCTATGAAGGAACGACCCGGTGCAGAGAAAATGGCAACGGGCATCCCGTCAGTAGGTTATGTGCGTGTTGCGTGCCAGAGCCCAAAGTGGGTGAGGGGCTGCATGTACAAGAGCGCCAAATGTAACGGATCAATCCACATGGCATCGAAACTCGTGTATACTACAGCCATGGCCCCCAGGGGTGGCTGCGCGAAGGACACTTAGCCCCCATCGCGGAGAGGTGAACTTCACCGAGTAATACAGGAGCGTTCGGGGGTTCGGTGGTTCGAGTGTTCGAGCGTACTTGTTCGGACGAACCATTGAACGCCCGAACACCCGACCGTTCTCGGTTCTGAGCAATGTACGCCCTCTACTCCGATCACTACATCATCGAATTGCCGTCCCACCACACCTTCCCGATCGGCAAGTACCGGCTGATCCGGGAACAACTCTTGATCGAGGGCACGCTTTCACCCGATGAGTTGCTGGAACCGACGCTGGTCGCACCCACGGATGCCCGCCTGGTCCACACGGATGCCTACTGGAAGCAGCTTACCTCCGGCACACTACCCGCCAGCATCGTCCATCGCATGGGCCTTCCCTGGTCCGAGGCCCTGGTCAGGCGATCCCGGGCCTCCGTTCAAGGCACGCTTACGGCTGCGCGAATCGCCATTCAGGACCGGATCGCCTTCAACCTCGCCGGTGGAACCCACCACGCCTTTCCGGACCGGGGCGAGGGGTACTGCGTCCTGAACGATATCGCTGTCGCGGTGCGATGCCTCCAGCGCGATGCCTGGATGCAACGCATGGCGATCATCGATTGCGACGTCCACCAGGGCAATGGAACCGCGGCCATCTTTGCGGACGAGCCGGATGTCTACACATTTTCCATCCACGGGGCAAACACTTATCCCCTGGTCAAGGTGCCCGGAAGCCTGGACATCGGCCTCCCGGATGAGACCGGCGACGAGGAATACCTTCGCCTTCTCGACTCAACCCTCCCAAAGATTCTGGAGGATTTCCGCCCTGGCCTCGTGTTCTACCTCGCGGGCGTGGACCCCCACGAACGGGATCGCCTGGGACGCCTGCGCCTCACGCATGAGGGCCTGCGCAAACGGGATGCCCTGGTCCTGCAGGCGTGCCGTGATGCCGGCATCCCGGTGGCCGTGACGCTGGGCGGAGGCTATGGCCAGGACATCAGCGACACCGTAGAAGCCCACTGCAACACCGTCCGCGCCGCCAAGGCCGTTTTCGACAACACCACCCTCGTCGGTTAGCCTACTCGATTAGCCCAAACGTTTCTCCTTTCAGAGACGCACGCGCTCCATGTGCAACCGGCGAAAACGCCAGCTCACGATCCCGCTACGGACGACCCAGTCGATGACCATCGTCGTCCATACCATGGTCATTCCCAGGTTCGCCACCACGCCACCGAGGTAGGCCACGGGCAGACGCACAAGCCAACCGCCCACGATGGCGGCGGCCAGGGGCACATGGGTTTCTCCTGCGCCACGCAGCCCCCCTGAAATGACCATCGCGATGGCCAGCGGGGGTTGAAGGAGGCCTATTGTCGTCATGAGGGGAACGCTGTAGGCCAGCACACCCGGGTCCGACGTGAACAGGATCACCCAGGCCGAAGGGAACAGCACAAAGGTCGCGCCCCATGCGCTCATGATCCCGACAGCCAGCAAGCGGGCCTGCCGGGCGCACCGCCGCGCTCCCTCTGGATCGCGCGCCCCAAGCCGCTGCCCCACCAGGGCTGTCGCCGACTTGGCAAAACCGAGGCCCGGAAGAAATGACAGGGACTCGATGTTCAGTCCCACTTGGTGCGCCGCGTAGGCCGCCACCCCAAAGCCGATCACGATCCGCGCGAACACCAGTTGCATGCCGTGCGTGAGCAGTCTTTCCCCAACCGCCGGGACGCCCACCCGCAGGATGCGCGCCAGCTCGTGAAGATTCCAGATCCCCCACCCCTGTCCGAGCAGGCCGCGTCGCCGCGCCTGCCAGAAGAGCCATGCCGCCCCGGCTCCCTCGGAGATCCCCGACGCCAGCGCGGCGCCCGCCACTCCCATTCGGGGTAGCCCCGCCAGCCCGAAGATGAGCGGAACCGCCATGGCAATATGGAGGAGGTTCACCCACACCATGGCACGAAGCGGTGTCCGGGTATCCCCGACGCCCTGGAAGATGGCCGAGGCAAGATGAAGGAAGACGAAGGCTCCGAACAGGACCCAGATGATTCGTAAGTACTCCAGCGTGAGGTCAAGGAGTTCTCCCGCTGCCCCCATGAACACGGCCATGTGTCGGGACAGGAGGATTCCAGCACCGCCCAGCGCCACCGTCGCCGCGATGCCGATGAGCATGCTGGCGCGCACGGCCCAGGCCCTCCGTCTCTCGTCGGTGGCCCCGGTATGAAACGCGACCATGACGGTTGTCCCGACGCCCAGCCCCTGGACCAGGGCCATCGTGAACATCAGCAAGAGCTGGGAGAGACCGACTGCGGCCAGCGCTCCGGCGCCCAGCCGACCCACTAGCAGGGCGTCTACTACGTTGGCTACTCCACGCTGAAGGAGATCGCTGCCGACAATAGGAAGGGCCAGCCGCAAGACAGCCCGGCGTAGCTCGCGCTTGTCGGCCCAAACCCGCGGCTTGGCCTCTGGCTGTGGAGGAGTATTCAGGTCTGCTAGCCCCCTACCGTGAAATTCATGCTTCTTGGCAAAGAGATTTTGGCTCACCGCAGTTCGAAATTCCTCATTTCCGCTAGTCCGCAGGACCCCGGACTCCTTCGGAGAGGCGGATTCGACATTGCTTGAAGACTTGCCCTGTTTCGTTCCGGCTACGCCAGGTTGGGATCACCTCAGCAAGCCTCGCTCGATCTGAAAGAGCCACTGCGGCGTCAACGAGAAGGCAAAGCGAGTCAGCATTGTGAAGTAATCGGTGACAAGGAGGACGCCCAGGGCGATCAGGATAACACCACTCAGCCGCGTCACCACCGGGAGAAATCGCTTAAACCGATCAAAGAACACTGCAAACCGATGCATCGCCAGCGAACTTAGGAAGAAGGGAATGGCGAGGCCGAGGGAGTACGCCGCCAGCATCAGGATCCCGGTGGATACCGTCTGGGACACAGAGGCCAGCGTCAGGATGGATCCCAGAATGGGGCCGATGCAAGGAGTCCACCCGGCCGCAAACGTGATGCCCACCAGGAGCGCCCCCAGGTATCCTGCCGGCCGAGCCTTCAGCTCCACTCGCCATTCTCGCATGAGGAGAGGGATTCGCGGCCCCACGATAACGTACAGGCCTATCAGGATGACGAGTAGCCCACCGATTCTTCGAATCAGCCCTTGCCGCCGAAACAGGACCTGACCCGCCAGTGTCGCGCCCGCTCCGAGGGCGATGAACACCAGGGAAAAGCCCAGGATGAAGAACAACGAATTGAGCGCGATGGCCCGTCGCGTTCGGGGGTTGGACACGCTCCCCTGCACTTCTTCAAAGGATACCCCGGCGACAAAGGAGATGTAGGATGGAAAGAGCGGGAGGACGCACGGCGAAAGAAATGAGAGCAGTCCGGCGGTCATCGCCGCCAGGATGTTCACGTCAGGAACGGGCATGGAATCCTTTTCGATTGCGGATTGCGGATTTCGGATTGCGGATTTGGGGAAGCGGACTGAGATGCACCAGCCGCCCTTCGAGATCCAGCCTTCGACATTCGAAATTCCAGATCATCGGTCCTGCCCTGACCTATTCTTTGATCCTTGCCTTGTTGAGGTCCGCGACGACGGCCAGGGCATACCGGTCCGGATGGAGATACCGCTGCGCCACCCGCTGAATGTCAGCGACGGTGACCGCATTGATCAAGCTCGCATACCTGTCCACGTAATCCAGGCCGAGATTGTAGTACTCGACCCACGCCAGCCAGCCCGCGATCTTACTACTGGTATCCAGACGAAGCGGAAAACTGCCCGTGAGATACGCCTTGGCATCCCGCAATTCGGCTTCGCTCACCGGCTGTTCACGGATCCGCCGCATCTCGGCAAGCACCGCCTCGATGGCCTCATGCGCTGTTTCATTCTTTGTCTGCAGGCTCACGCTGAAGGTGCCGGCGTACTTGTCCGGAATGAAAGCGCTCCCCACATCGTACGCCCAGCCCTTCTCCTCTCGGATCTTCGCCGTTAGCCGTGATGCGATCCCACCGCCGCCTAGAATGTAGTTCATCACCTGGATGGCATAGTAATCCGGGTTATCCCGGGTTACTCCCAGATGACCGAGGTTGATGTTGGCCTGGGTCACATCGCGCTGTAGGGCGCGCACAATTGGGCGACTCAACACGGCCGGGGGCGGGGGCGGGGTGAAGTTTGGTCGCCCTGACCTCCAAGCGCTCAGCCGTGCCTCCAGACGCCGAACGAGGTCGGGGAGACTCACGTCTCCCACCACAGCCAGGATGGTCCCATCCGGTCGGTAATGCGCCCCGTGAAATCGGAGCAGATCATCCCGGGTAATAGCGGCGACCGAGGCCTCGGTCCCTTCAACCGGTCGCCCATATGGATGGCCTGGAAACACCAATGCCGCAAAGGCCTCCGCCGACACTTCTCCCGGATCCTCCTGCTTGCGCCGGATGGCAGCTACCACCTCCTTCACCTTCCGCTGGATTTCTTCAGGCGCGAAGGTCGGATGCAGGAGGATATCGGCCAAAAGCTCCAGCCCGAGATCCAAGTCCCGGCTCAGCACGGAGAGACTGACCGTCGTCACATCGTGGCCCGCTTCCACGCTCAGTGATCCGCCGACAAACTCGATTGCCTCGCTCACCTGTGAGGCGCTGCGCGTTCTGGTTCCCCGCCTCAAGAGCTCTGCCGTGAGGTTCGCCAAACCCGGCTTGTCCGGGGGATCCAGGAGGGCACCGGCCTGAATCGACATCGTGGCCGTGACAATGGGAAGGGCGCGCTTCTCCGACACCAATAGGACGATTCCATTTGAGAGGACTATCCGCTGCCCAAGCGGCGCCGCAACGACGCTGGAAGCAAGACAACACAGGAGGATGGCCACGGCGAGCACGACTCTCACGCGCCCGGTCACTTGCCTCTTCACGACCCCTCCTATCCTCTTGTGCCTTCCGCCGTGACACCCGGTTTCGTCGGGATCAAGATCCCCACCGTGCGGTTGTCCGGGGTGAGATACTGCCGAGCAACACGCTGCACGTCGGCGGCGGTCACCTCGCGAATGCCGTCCAGATATCCGGCCAGCAGACGCCAACCGGCCACCGATTCGTATGCGCCCAGCCAGTTGGCCAGCCCACGCACCGAATCCTGAGCAAAGATGAACTCGGATTCGATCTGGTTCTTGGCCTTCTGGAGTTCCCGGTCGGCAATCGGCTCGCGCTGGAGACCTTCGACCTCGGCGGACAGGGCCTGCTCGACCTCTTCGGCTGTCTTGCCGGGCAGCAGACCCGCGCTGAGCCAGAACAGGTGGCGATCCACATGGACGCTGGAATACTCAGCCACGGCGTACGAGGCGAGCTGCTTCTCATACACGACGCGTTGGTGCAGGCGCGCGCTCTCACCTCCTCCCAGAACGTAGGCCAGAATATCCAGCGCATACGTATCGCGGTGGGCGAGATTGGGGACGTGGTAGGCCGCGAGCACCAGGGGCAGCTCGGCGTCCTTCTTGACGGAGAGCCGGCGTTCCCCTCGCTGAGGTGGCTCCACCGTGGTGACCTTGGGTGGCTCCGGACCCCGGGGGATATGCCCGAAGAGGCTCCGGATCTTGGGAAGCAGGTCATCCCTCTTGATGTCGCCGGCGACGATCAGCGTGGCATTGTTCGGGGTGTAGTAGGTGCGGTAATGACGGACGAGATCTTCGCGCGTGTATCCCTCGATGTCGCTCATCCAGCCGATCACCGGCCATCGGTAGGGGTGCGCGAGGAACGCCATGGCCTGCACCGTCTCGCCCAGGAGATTTGCCGGCTGGTCCTCGGTCCGCAAGCGACGCTCTTCCATGACCACCTGCCGCTCGGGCAGGAATTCCTTCTCCTCCAGCGACAAGTGGGCCATCCGATCGGCTTCCAGCTCGAGTCCGAGCATGACCCGGTCGGCTGCGAAGTGCGTGTGATAGGCAGTATAGTCTGCGGTAGTGTGGGCGTTGTCCACCCCGCCGTTCCGCTGGACAGTGAGAGAGAACTGCTTCGGCCCAATGGTCGGCGTGCCTTTGAACATCATGTGTTCGAGCATGTGAGAGATGCCACTCTTCCCGACGGGGTCATTCCGGGAGCCGACTTTGTACCACACCTGGACGGTGACCACGGGTGCCTTCGGCTCTTCGACCAGGAGAACCTTCAGCCCGTTTGCCAGGGTCGTCTCGAACACCCGGTCAGCCAATCCTGCGGCTGAGGCCATCCCCCCGAGGAGCAGGAATAGCCCAATGGCTAGCGCAATGGTTCGATACAAAGGGGCTCCTGGCCGATGGCCCAAGGCACCCAGCGCGCGCAAGCCGACGACCCAGTTCATGCCTTTGCCTCCAAGCCTGCAGCCGCGACGAACACTCATTCAACCCTCCTGCCCGCCTTGGGTCGGCTGAGCGCGAACGGATACCGGGATCCCGAGGAACCGCAGCATGGACGCCTTATGGGAGGGTGGTCTGAACCGAATCGCCCACGCGGATCTTTTGCCGATCGGCAAGGCCGGCAGCAACCTCGAGCACCAGATCGGCAATAGCCGTATACACGCGGTTCGGTCCATCCGGGGCAAGGGGTGGCGCATTTTTCTCGATCGCAACGATCCGGCCGGCACGGATCCAAATGATGTCCAGGGGAAATCGCATGTCCTTCATCCAGATGCCCACGGCCTGTGGGCGGTCGTACACGAACAGCATCCCGTGACCGGCCTTGAGGCCGGGCCGACCGCTCAGGCCCCGAACCTGCTGCTCGGGGGTACGCGCCAGCTCAACCGTGACCGTCACCCGCCCGGCGATCACTACCCTCCCCGTGGACAGGGGTGGATTGACCTCCACAGCTAGGGCATGCGCGAAAGCCAGCAGGGAGATTGCAAGGCCCAGCCAGATTCGACCACGACGGCTCATCAGTCTTCCGGCATTTCGCCCAACCGGGCGACAAGGGTCATCGGCTTGCCATCCCGCAGGATGTCCACCCGGATGTCCTCCCCCGCCTTCTTGTTCTCGTCCAGGAATCCGGTGAGATCGTCCACGGTGAGGATCTTCTGGCCGTCCAGCGCCAGAACGATGTCCCCGCCCACGGCGAAAATGTAATTGCGGACGCGGACGCGACGCTGCGCCCCCCGCAGGCCAGCGCGGGCCGCTGGGCTCCCGGGGGCTACCTGCGCGATCATCACGCCTTCCTTCACGGGCAGGCTCAGCGCCCGGGCAAGGTCGGGTGTGATGTCCATGCCGCTGATGCCCAACCAGGGATGGCTGGCCCGGCCGCGGGCGATGAGCTGAGGCAGCAGCTTCTTTGCGGTGTTCACCGGGATCGCAAAGCCGATGCCGACGGATCCTCCGCTGGGCGTGAAGATGGCCGTATTGATCCCGATGACCTCTCCCCGCGAGTTCAGGAGCGGGCCACCAGAGTTGCCAGGGTTTATGGCGGCATCGGTCTGGATCACATTGCGGATCTGGCGGCCGGTCTCAGCTTTGAGGGTTCGACCCAGCGCGCTCACCACGCCGCGGGTGACCGTCCGATCCAAGCCAAAGGGATTCCCGATGGCGATCGCCATCTGCCCCACCTGGAGTTGGGAGGAATCTCCCAGCTTGAGGGGGGTGAGCTTCTCACGAGGAACAGTAATCCGGATTACGGCGAGGTCATTGTTCGGATCTCGACCGACCAGCTTGGCCGGTACCTTGCTCTTGTCGGCCAGCGTGACTTCGAGGCTGTCAGCATTCTCCACCACGTGATTGTTAGTGAGAATGTACCCGCGGTCATCCACGATGCAGCCCGAGCCGGTTCCCCGCTCTGGAATGATCCGGAAGAAGAAGTCCTGACTCAGCACCGTGCTGGTGATGTGGACGACGCCGAGGCTTACCGTGCGATAGACCTGAATGACGATCTCCTCTTCGGGAGTAAGACCGCTCGTACCATGAGTAAGGATCTCCGCCGCCCAGGTATCAGCGGGTGCCAGATGACAGAGCAACACCAGGAACGAAATGACATGGAGAAGCAACATGACATGCAATGTGCGGCGCAACATATCTCTTTCACCTCCCTGCAATGATCGACGACCGCTAATCTTGATGGAGGAAGAGGCCCCTGTCAACGACGGCAGCGTACCTACTCGCAAGGAGTTCCGAAACGGCTGGCTCATCGTCTCGCCCGGAGAAATGCGCGGGGCCATCCCGATCGAAGCCACGTGCCCGGCCAGAGATTGCAACCACGCTGTGGAGGGCAGGCTTTCCTGAGCGCAGCGTTCACAGGCGATGACGCGGGCAGGGGCAAGGGGAGGTCTTATTGCTTCTTCTGTTCCTTGCGGACGTCGAAGCCTTCCGTGCCCTTGGGCTCTTGTTTGCGGACCTCGGGGGCCTCGGGGCCCTTCGGCTTCTGGATCTCGGGGGTCGCGGTCTTCTTCTTGACCCTCCTCCGGAGATCCTGGCCTTCCGTGCCCTT